>Ga0114920_10000024_pt1 | contig 66322 bp, 49 predicted proteins | sample ChitaG_FD_88683 | JGI IMG/M metagenome (GOLD analysis project Ga0114920, IMG submission 88683) | Deep subsurface microbial communities from South Pacific Ocean to uncover new lineages of life (NeLLi) - Chile_00310 metaG | ecosystem: Environmental > Aquatic > Marine > Oceanic > Sediment ...
CCCTCTGCATTCTGCTTAAAGGCGGCGCGGAGGGCCGCGTGTTTTTGAATCCGGGACTCCGGCGGCTTTTCATGGGCGTCGCTACCTCAAAGAAAGCGGCACACAGGGTAACTGTGGCCCCGACACACCGCTTTTTCGCACCGGGACGGACCAACGGTTAGGCGCCCGGCAAATCCAGCTACGGTTCGCCAAGTTGGCCCAGGAGGCGGGGATTGACCGGCCGGTCTCAATCCACTCGCTCCGCCACACTTTCGCTACCCGGCTCTATGAGAAAACCGGCGACCTCCACCTCGCCCAGCGGGCGCTGGGGCATAGACAGATTACGACGACGGAGGTTTATGCGAGAGTTTCTGAAAACGCCTTGCGTCGCGCAGCTTGCCAACCATAGATTATTATCACAAAGATCAAGTGGCTCGGCGCTTAATCTAGCTAGAACGCCGACGAGATGGATCACAATTCTGGAGGATCCAAGATGAACCGTGAACAGTACCTTGCCATGCGTCGGGACTACATGCCCGACAGGCTTCGCCTGATATTCCTCTGCGAGTCGCCACCTAAGTCAGAGAACTACTTCTATGATGAGACTGGCAAAGTGAGTGAGCCGTTGTTCCGTGCTATGATGCTCGATGTCCTGAAGTGCAAGCCCGAGAATAAGGTGGATGGTTTGGCCGAATTTCAGTCCGCAGGATATCTCCTGGTAGATTCAACCTACACACCAATCAATAAGGGATTCACGAACGCAGCTAGAAAGCACATCATCTTGGAGGACTACGAAAAGCTGGTAAATGACCTTGTAAAGCTGGATGGCATTAAACGTACGCCAATCCTAATGATTAAGGCCAACGTATGCCGCCTTCTTGACGCGAGACTGACAAAAGACGGTTTCCCAACGCTCAACAAGGGACGACTGGTCTATTTCCCTTCTTCAGGACAGCAAGGCAAATTCCGCAAGCAAATTTGCTCAATCCTCAGCGAAAGGCCCGATCTGCTACCGTGAGACTCAGCGAAGGATTTCTGGGGCATCGGCAGATTACCACCACCGAGATTTATGCGAGGGTCTCAGATGAGCTGTTGTGTACGGCGATATGTGTCGTGTAGTCGCTGCATGTTCTACGGTTCCATGAGATAGCTCGAGCAGTGAATAATGACGGCTCTGTTCAGGAAAGGGAAAAATCGCTTTTTCCATACTAATACTGGAAAAGGCCCGAGGTATAGCGCGCATAAGCGCGCACTGAACGGCTTCATACCGGGATAAAATGTTCAACCTGCTCGTGGTAGCGGATACCATCCGCACCTACATAAGACGTTTGATTGCCTTGACTATTCCAGTCATCAAGCATACCAGGGAAGTCTTCTTTGCAGTGGACGATGAACGCGCGAAAGTTCTGCTTATCGAACACGCATATCTTAATTTTCTCCAGGTATGGAACAATGACGGCTTTCAGGATTTTGTTGTCCCGTAACATGCCCACACGTTTGAGAACATCCCGGACCTCATTCTTCTCGGATGGATCGAAACTATCGAGCACGAACTCAACTTTCCATGCCCTCGGATGCATGCGCGCCGAAGGCGCACTGGCCGAGGCAGCCGGTTTGCTATCACGTACTGAACTACTTCGTAGTTCTATACCCGTAGAAAGGGGCGCACTGGTGGGCCTGGTTTCAGTCGGATTTGGGCCTGGTTTACCAGGGTCGTTTTTGGGCCTGGTATCTGATTTGGGCCTGGTAGTAGGAGCACTGGTGCGCCTGGTAGTAGGCCCAGAATCATACCCGGTACTCTTTTGGGCCTGGTTCTTTTTTGGCACTGGTACATCGAGAAACTGATAACGGTTTGCGCGACCGTTCTCTCGCTGAACGGTAAAGACACCGGCCGTCTCAATTCTCAAGATTGCACGACGAACAGTGTGCAGACTTACGCCCATGTTCTTACGCAAGGTATCTTCGGATATCCTGCACTGGCGATCGCCATTAGTGTATCTCAGCACGTGCATCACAACGCCGAGATCGAACGGTGATAGACCGCGGTCAAGAATGTCATGTGTGAACCAGGACCATTGATGCTTAGGGTCTTTCCAGGGTTTGGTTCTCATCGCGTACTCCTTTGGTTGGTGGTGGGCTGTACCCTATCCGAAGACATTATCTATGTCCTGGGCTGCCGTCACAAGCTGTCGGGCAAGTTTCTTAAACTATTTTGCACAGTTTCAGTGCGCGAAAGCGCACCTGCCTTGCACTCAGTGGCACACATGTATCCCAGTAGACTACAATAGGTTAAGCCGGCACGTGGTCTGCGAGGGAAAGGACAGGCGTACAGGCAGGGATTGCGCGGTGTACAACGCCCAGCAAGAGCCGTGCCAATCCAAAGTGGGGATGCTAAGTGGTTGGACGGGAACAGCTAAGGGGTACGCAGAGGGGTGCACGTGCGCAACGCCCTGCACGTTCAGAGTGTTGAGTGCTCTTCTTTGTAAGTATCTTATGTACTGGTACGTAGTACAAGGACATAAGATATATACATTGATCTTTAGCGAAACACTATGAACAAAAAATCCCTGTCATTCCTATATCTGTCAACCACTTACGTCACCCTGTATACCCCTGTCCTGTGCTGGGCTCATACCTGACCTTAGCAGGTCTTTACACCCGTTGTTGAACGTCAAGGACTTACAGGGAAGAGATCGCCGTCACGCAACGATCTCGGGCGTAGGGGTAAAGCTGTATGCCTTAACCCCTGAAAATGCAGTGGTCAACGGCCTGGCCCTGTCCTGCGCCATTTGAACGTTTGTGCAGTATCCCCGATATGCGCCCTGGGTGCAATTCCTCGGCAGATCTCCGCAGAGGATTGCCTGTTTCCCATCCTTTTCGTGGTTCCTGTCTCCCGCGCGTCTTTGCCTCTCATGTTGTCCATAAGGTTAAGGTGCAATCCGCGGATTGGCATACGTCTTGTGATTCCCTAAACCAGACCGTGACAAGAGCTTAACAGGAGCAAAACGATGGCACAGACACCTCATGAACACGCTGAGCAGGTAGCCGCAAGACTGCGGCGCGAGCTTGGTTGCAAGCGCCACGAGTGCCGGACGAGCATAACCCTACGCGAAGGCAAAAAGCGGTACGGCTACCGGGTGATCGTTTGCCGGTACTCTGATAAGGAAGTCAGCTCGGCCTTTGTGTGGAATAACGGGGAGGTCTCGTGAGCCAGAAAACCTTAACACCGCAGACAGTGAGCTTGCTCGAGAAGCGGGTTATCAAGGCCGCAGAACTGGCCGACCTGGACACCCAGCTTAAGCCTCTCGTCGAAGCCACTGTCAAAGCGCGGGGACCGGGGAAGCTCTGGATTGGTCAGCGCCTCGTGGAACTCACTGCCATAGAGCGGCACTGCACATCATGGAAATCCCTGGCCGAGGCCAAACTCAGCGAGAAGGTCATTGCAGGCATTAAGCCGGACTTCACCAACACATCGACCAGCTACGGCGCAAAGGTTATCGCCAATCAAAGGAGCCGTTAATGAACAAGCACACAGCCGAATCCGGATACGTGATAACCGGGGTCTCAAACCCCGGCTTTGACAAGCTAACCAATGCGCAGATTCAACCTGAAACATTTGGAGGCATCTGTGCCTGGTGTAAGCATGTGTATGACGCCAATGGGAAACCTATGAGGCAACTTTCTCCTGAGGAATATGCCCGGATGAAGTCTCATGGGATCTGTAAGCCATGCCGCAAGACTATTGCGGCGCAGGAAACGGCAAGATATTCGCCGACAGAATAACAACAAAACGAAAGGGGGTATGAGCGCTCAAAGACCTCTGGCAGTTGTGGGGAGAACTGCGCTCAGATGTTCAGGCCTTCTTAGCCCTGGTTCTGGCCGGAATTGTGACCTGCATCTGGATAATAGTAAGGAACCTTTTCAGAAGGAGAAAACAGTGAAAGCAAATAACCATCGCAAGGCATCATCGAGCCGCAAGACCACCACGCGCAAGGTTACCAAGCGGAAAGCTGGTAAGCGGCATTACAAACCTGGCCGATACGAGCGGGTATACAAGGGCAAGAAGTATACCCTGGTCGTCGCCGCCGATGGTGTAACGTTCCGGGGCAACGGCAAGCAATATGCCTCTCCCGGTGCGTACAGTAAGGAAATCACACGGGACCTGAAACGCCCCGTAACCAACGGGCCGGGCTTCTTTGGGATGAAGTAACCAGTGGCAACGCCCGGCCACTAAACTCCAGTGGTCGGGCAACCGAAAATCTTAACAGGAAGAAGCGAGGACGCTTAACCACAAACCAGGGCAGAGAGCCATGCGCTCCCCGTCCGATACAAAGGAATAAGCAATGAAAACCAAGTGGTTAATCATCATCGGCCTGGCAGCCCTGGTCGTGATGGGCTTCACGAGGGGAATTGCCAAAGCTGATGTTATCGTCTGTCCGCAAGTCGGCTTTTCGATCCCTATCGGCAAGTATGCAGACGGCCTTGAAGCTGGCCTCAACTTTGGCATCGCAGTCGAATATCCCCTGAGCGAATATGTCTCCGTCGGCGGAATGATCAACCGCAACCGCTTCGGGGTAGAGGTAGAGAGCGCGACAGGTCGGGACAACGTGACTACTGCCGGTCTCTTTGTGAAACGTGCCTTTGCTGGCCGGTCAGAGTCACAATTCCAATTCTATGGGAAGGTTGGCCTTTTTGCGGGAGCGGTAAAGACAAGCGGCAGTATTGCCGGATACGAAATAGAAGGCAGCACGTCTATCTGTCCAGGAATGGAAGCTATGATCGGCATACTGACCATAGGCAAGGGTGAACGCGCTGGGTTCCTTCTTGAGTTCGTGTACGCCAACTTGTATACCGATGGCGCGACCCTGAAGGGCAAGATTACAAAGCCGGGCACCTTGGCAGTGAGTACATCCGAGGAAATCAATTTCAACACGACCTGGTTCGGTGTTCGTGCTGGCATCGCGTTCTCGCTCTGAACCTCAAACCGGGGGACAGACGAAGGGGGAGCCAATCGGCTCCCTTTTTGTTTTGCCCTCGAGGTAGAGAGATACGGCAACGCTGCCGCCGCTGGGTTTGTTTGGCTTCCCGTCAACGTAAAAACAAAATAATCACCCAGCCAGCGGTGCCGATCCCCCACCAGGTCATGCCAACGATCATGATGGTGTACCCCGGCCCCCTAAAGAAGGACTTCTGTCTCCAGACCGGGACCCAATTCTTGGGATTAAAGGATGGAGTCAGCGCGCCCTCTTTGAGATAGAATAACGAGCCCACGCACAACCCGATCCCTATTAGCGACAGAACGATAAATCCAAATAACATCGAATCTCCTTCTCATCAGTTCGCGAGCACCCCAACGATGCAAGCTATGCCAATGCCGGTCGCCGCGATGCAGATGAAGTTCATCCAACCCCCGCCAAAGAAGCATTTGAGCATCGAGACCGCACCTGCAATGGCGCACAGTTTCTCAGGGTCTATCGTCTGTTTGCCCAGACCATCGTTCCCAAACTCGGCTTCAGCCCACTCCACAAAATCCGAATTGGTCAGCACTTTGACGAAGAACTCTCCGTCCTGGTTGTAGTTGAGCGTGTTGTCCGGATCGACGAGCGGCTCCCACTGCGCCAATTCCGCGATTGTGCTGTCCCTGTTCAGTTCCGGGGCGACGCGCGCCAGAAGGCTGGTCTCTGTCTGGTATGTGACGGACTTGGTCTGCCCGTTCATGTCGTACGTCTCCGTGATGGTGTTCTCGCCGAATGCGGTCTTTATCCGCAGCACGTCGTCCGGCGTCCTCTCGGTGACGCTGACCCACGCCGGATCATCGTCCACGACGGGCCACGCGTAGCTGAGCCCGACCAATAAATTGCCGTTCACATCCAGCAAGGCCGCGCTGTTATACTCTACACTGTTCACGACCTCGGTCTCCTGGACTTCCAGAGCGTAGTAAGAAATTCCGTTCTCTCCTTCCAACATCAGATCGATGGTCGTTGCGTTCGTGATCTCGTGTCTCTCGTACGAGGTCACATAGACCATTTCCCCTTCCACCGTGAATGTCACCAATGAACTAACCAAACCGGCGCTGACTGGTGACATCTCTACATCTTGTGCGTCCATTGGGGCCGGTGCATGATTGCAGCCATAACCCGCGAGGAACATCAGATGAATCATAGCGACGATTGCGCAGATGATTCTTCTCATGACGATCTCCCCTCGTTAAAGGTTTTTGTTCTACCAAGCGCCGGGATCGATGATCTCAACGACGCTGACCCCGGCCGCGATCTCCTCCTGCTTCACGCGTCCTCCTGCCTCCTTTCTCCTGTCGCCGGGGGTCCGCCGACCCTGCGGCTGTCGAATCAATACGCCCCAATTCCGGGGAATGTCAACCATTATTTTCGCCCTGGGGCGAACGCGGACAACGGGTTACGGGAAATCCTCTACCGAATAACCAAGATTCTGGAAGAGGCCCGGGCCGGCAAGTAAACCATAACGCCCGGTCATCAACACTGGTGGCCGGGCAAGCAAAGGAGCACATGATGTCAGACAAACTTTATCACGACTTCATCTACGCGTACTTGATAACTCCTGACGGTAACGCTAAAGCGCTTCATGCCGTACTGAGATCGCTTCGTACCCCAAACCAATTCACTGCCATCGGCAATGTTGCGGTAGCTATACCGGATTATGGATTGATACAAGTAGGCTGTCGGAAATCCAATCAAGGGGAAAGATGGCGAGGCATTTGGATTAGTATTCTTTTCGATCCAGAAAGTGAGGTCAAGGTAAGAAAGGAACTACAAAAATTCCGTATGGAACTTAAGTCTCACGGTGTAAGATGTTACATCACAGACGGTGAGTTCTATAAAGAAAAAGGATTCACTGTAGAGCAACATCTCTCCGAAGACGTGAGCGTAGATACCTACGCTTTTTGCGAATTTGGCACACCGGAAACCTGGAGCACATAGGACGTGCCCCTTACGGAACGAAGGGGGAGCCAATCGGCTCCCCTTTTTCTTGCCCATTCCGCCGTACAATTGCATTACCCCTGCGGCGTTCATCGCGTGGTGGGCGCTGTACGCGCCCGGTTTTTGGGCGTTTCAATCCCGACTGATTTTACTTGCGTCGTCGAAGATTTTCTTGAATTCCTCATGCACTTTGCGGATCACTGCGACGATATTGTCTGGATGAGTTTTTTCAGTTGAGGCGTAGGCTGTTACGACTTTGGAAACCTCAGATACCATCGCAAGTCCGAATTCTCTTTGTGCCAGGTCCGGCATGGTGTTCCCCTTTCTTTGAATCCCCGTCAGGCTATTCTGACGCGGCCATACTGAATATACGGTAGGGACACCCGCGTGGCAACCTTCTTATAGCCGAAAACCATCTGCCGACCACTGGCGCTCAGTAGCCGGCCAACGCCTCTTGGGAAAAAATCGCTTGACAACGCCGCGTAACTGGAGGTATGCTTAGAGCAAGCAAATGTCCCTGGAGGATAAAACCGATTTTCCCCCAAATATGGGACACAACCGGAGGGTACGGGAATGACATTAGTGCAAAGAGTAAAATCGATGGTTTCTATTTCCATTATTGCTCTTGCGACAATTGCAGCAGCGTCGTCGTTTTCCAACGCTCAGAGTGCAAGAGACACATTGGACTTCAAGATGACCGGTCATTATATACGCTTACAACAATCTTTCGCAGCAAGAATTTCGTGCGGAGAATCGCAAGGAACAGCCTTCATTGCGGGACTGACCAAAATCCCCGACATCATATTTGCGGTCACCAATAAACATGTGCTGCGAAATAAATCGGAAGCTTCTATCGTGATTCCACTTGGGAAAGAGGCTGGCATTGATACTACAATCCAGGTAACGGCCAACATCGAATTCTGCCAAGCCAAAGACCGCTGTGATTTAAAAACCGGGGTAACCGTGACGTGGCCTGGGTTAGACATTGCTGCGATAATCATAGAGCTCGAACACCTCAAAAAATTAGGGTGGCCAGATCTGGGTGAAATCAGATTCTTAAATCCAAAGAAGTTCACTCAATGGGCCGATTTAATACCAGGCCAAACGATCAACTTTACCGGTTTTCCATTGGGAAATGCTGTAGCAGGCATGTACCCATTCGTGCGTGATGGGATTATTGCTGGAGTTGACAGTCTCGGAGATACTATTTTTGTTGATGGCCAATTTTTTGATGGGTCAAGTGGAAGTCCGGTCTTTCTCGACCGTCGGGATTCAGCGTGCAGGCTACCATATAAAAACGGCAGATATTTCGTGGGGATTGTGACTTCATACGTGCCATATAAAAAATTCCTCCAAAACACGAAAACCAAAGAAGTGGAGATGATGCAGACAGAGAATTCCGGCATCGGGATTGTAATCCCAAGTGCCACCTTATACAGCTTACTTACAAAGCTGACAAAAGTCCCCGTAAAGTAATGCAACCTTTTATAACCGCAAACCATCCCCAGGTGAAAACTGCCGGAATACGTCCCGTAGGCGCTGGTCATCGATCAAGTGGATATAGATATTGGTCGTGCTCAGCGTTGTATGGCCGAGCAACCTCTGAAGCATAAAAGCCGGGATACCGGTCAGGGCCAAGTGGCTTGCGCCACTATGCCGGAGAAGGTGCGGGGACACGTGGAAGCCCACACGCTTGCCGATGCGCTGTAAGATTTGTTGCACGTACCGGCCACGTAAACGAAGACCGTGCCGGGTGCAGAACACGTGCTGTCCGGGGAGCGCTTGCCGGAACCTGTTCAGGTATCCATGCAGATGCCGCATTGCTTGTGCACCCAGGGGTAGGACACGCTCTTTGCGGCCTTTGCCCATGACGCGAATCGTACCGACCTTGAGATCCAAATCGTCCAGGCGAAGGTTAGTCAGTTCGGACAGGCGAATCAAGGTATCCCAGAACAGCAACACCATGCAGAAATTTCGATAACCATAGAACGTATGCCGGGTGATGCGGTGAAGCATGTCGGCGATCTGCTCCTGGGATAAGACCGGCTTGATAACCTTGTCGGTCTTGATACACTTGATGCCGTTGAGTGGATTCGCCCGGCCGTCCCACAAACCCTCTTGCTCCAGGAAGCCAAAGAATCGGTGTAGGGCGCGGATGCGCCCGTTGATGGTGTGGTCGGATACCCGGCCTTGCATGTCCAGGATATACCGTCGTACTGTATCCCGGCTCACCTGGTCAAACGGTGTTCTTGCCGCTTGCAGGAAGCGGTGAAAGTCCCCCAGGCGCTCACCATAGGCAGTCAGCGTCTTGGGCGACAGGTTGCGGACCTTGCCGTCAAGGTAGAATTGCTCGAGGCACATACGGAACACGCTACCTTTATCGGCTGACGTGACCAGGCGCTTAAGGGAATCAGGCGCGCTTTTCATGGCCCTGGTGGACCAGGTGGGTTATTGGTCGGGCGTTAAGCCGCTATGGGGCAATAAGTAGGGGACACAGCCCTTGCAGGCTGCAATAAGCGCGGCCTTGTAAGGCAGGCGCTCTTAACCAACTGAGCTAACCGCCCGAAAAACGGATCGGCTGTCTCATTCAGGCCCGCGTGCCGTTTCCTCCTTGCCTCCAATCAAAATCGCGACCGGAATAATCACACAATACCCGGCAACCAATAAAATCGGGGCGAAAACTATGTCCCCGGCGGCCAGGAAAATAAAGCCAGCCACGATTACTACCAGGCCAATAACAAACGCCATGTAGTTCTTCTTGCCGAACGGCAAGACAGCGGGTTTTTTCGCCGCCGCCGCTGCCCGCGTCTTTTTTGCCGGCTTTGCCATAACCATTCCAATAAACTCCCCGAGACAGAGAAATCAAGCAGTTTTCCCCTTATATCGGCAGTTTCGCCGCCAATGGACAGAACGATACCCCCCGCCTTAACGTATACGCGTTTTTGCTTTACATTGACGGGCCAGGTCGGCATTCTTGGCAGGTGATAAGTTCTGGAGGAGACCATGCCCCTTCCCCGCATTGACAGGACCGTTCGCAATCTCAAGCGGTACCGCCAGATTGTCGGCGTTCTGGCCAAGTACGGCTTTGGGCATATCCTCGACCGGCTGGACCTGCGCTCCCGGCTGCGCCTCGGTCGTAAGCCCTCCGGGCAGAGGTTGGATCCTGTGGCCCGGCTGACCCTGCCCGTGCGGGTGCGCCGCGTGATGGAAGAGCTGGGGCCGACATTTGTCAAACTGGGGCAGGTTCTTTCCACGCGTCCTTTTCTGATCCCGCATGAGCTGTTGGTTGAACTGATCCGCCTGCAGGACGATGTCGAACCGTTTGGCTTTGCCGAAGTCCGGGAGGTCGTTGAAAAGGAGCTGGATGGCTCACTGGAAAAGTTGTTTGCCGAATTTGACCCGGTCCCCTTCGCCTCCGCTTCTCTGGCCCAGGTCCATCGGGGAGTCACCACGGACGGCCGCAAAGTCGCGGTCAAAGTCCAGCGCCCGGGTATCAAACCGATTATTGCCGCAGACATGGACATCCTCGCTGATCTGGCCCGGCTTCTGGACCGGTATGTTCCTGAAGTACAGCCATTTGACCCGGTAGGGCTGGTGGCTGAGCTGTCCCGGACCATGCGGCGTGAGCTGGATTTTACCTCCGAGATGCGGTATGTAGATATTTTCGCGGAAAACTTTGCCGATGACCCCTCGGTCAAGATTCCCGAGGTCTTCGAGCACCTCTGCGGACAAAAAGTGTTGACCACTGAGTTTATCGAGGGGATCAAGATTTCCGAGAAGGAAAAGCTGCTTGCCGCGGGATACGACCTCTCGCTTTTGGTGCGCAGAGGCGGGGAATCGGTGCTCAAGCAGATTTTTGAGCGTGGGTTTTTCCATGCCGATCCGCACCCGGGCAACCTGTTTGTCACCGCCGACGGGCGGATAGCTGTGGTCGATTTCGGGATGATCGGGCGGCTCTCCGGGCGGGCCGTCGATGAACTGGCCGGCCTTTTGATTGCCGCCTTTGCCGGTGACTCGGGTTCGGTCGCCCGCGAACTGATGAACATGGAGGTTATCGACGAACGGGTCAACCTGCGCGCGTTCGAAGCCGACCTGACCGATCTTTTCTATCGCTACCGGCATCTGCCGCTGGGCCGGATAAATATGCGGGCGATCATCGGCGACGTGTTGAACGTCGTATATGAGTATAGGGTTCGGCTCCCCTCCGATTACATGCTTTTAGCCAAGGCCTTGATCACATATGAGGAGGTGGCCTGCGCGCTCGACCCGGATTATGACATGGTGGGGGCGCTAACCCCGTATGTCAAGCGACTGACGCGCTCGCGCTTCGACCCGACGCGCGCGGTTAAGAGTATTATGCAGGGATTGGGAGACATCCGGGGAATTGTCAACGTCCTGCCGTTCGAGCTGCGCCGGATTGTGCGTAAGCTGCGCCGGGGAGAGCTGATCGTCCCGCTGGAGCACCGTGGCCTCGAGAATCTGATCGGTGAAATCGACCGCTCATCCAACCGGGTTTCCTTTGCGCTGATTATTGCCGCTCTAATCGTCGGGTCGTCGCTTCTGATCCGCGCCGATGTCGGCGCGCGGGTGTTTAATGTTCCGCTAATCGGGCTATTGGGATTTCTTTTTGCGGGGGTGCTGGGTATTTGGCTGGTCATCGGAATTTTGCGTTCGAGGAGATTGTAAGGAATAAAGGGTTGGCGAGGCCAACCCTACGTGGCTGAGCTTTTATCTTTGTGCCTGGTGAGCAAGTATGGGGTTGCCGCGCGGGCTGCGCAATGGCTGCCCTACGTTTTCTGAATGGAGGAATAGAAGAGGCCAGACTGGAAAAAAGGACCAACAAAGACAACAAATACATTGTAACACATAACCGTTGTGTAGCGTATGTTGCCCCCATTATCGGGGTTGCGCCGCGGAGGGCGCAATGTCAGGACCACAGGGGCCCTGACCTATAAGATTTTGTGGGTGTAATGAAAACTGAAAGGGCGGGTTTGAAACCCGCCCCTACGGAATCTGCGGGCTGATAGGGGCGTGCTTTGGTATATGCATTACTCATCTTGATTGCCCTGGCCGCGCGGGGCATCGGTGATTTCCGGCCGTCGCAGTATATCATCGCCGAGGCGATAGTATTCGGCTGGCTCTGGCTCCGGCAGGAAGCGTTGTTTCCGGGGCCGCGGCTTTTGAACCGGCTGTTGCTCTGGGTTTCTGCCGTGATGGTTGCGGGGTTGTACCTTCACGCGGATGTCAATATCAAACTGGCTATTCTCTTCGGCACGGTGTTGCTTTTGCGGCGCGGCGAGCAGGAGAAGCGGCGTGCGGTTGCCGATTGGGCTTTGCCGGGCCTGGCGGCCTACGCCGTTATCTGGACACTCCTTTTGGGCTGGCCGGTGACGTATAATTTTCTGCGCAAGTTTTCCTTCTGGTACTCGGATCTTTTTGCGTCGCTGTCTCCACCGCATCTGTTATTAGGCCCGATCGCCGCGGGCTGGGCGATCATCCTGGCCGGGATTGTTTTTGTTATTGTCCTGCACTACCGCAGCCCCCAGGCGCGATGGGCCAACACGTTTTCCGCCGTCGTTCTGATCCTGGTGGGGCAATTGGTTTTCTGGGGGTCGGCATATCCTCTTGCGGCGAAGGTCGCCCGCTGGGTGCCGGTGACGAAGGCCGTATTTATCCACCTCTCGGTGTTTTACCTGTTGTGGGTGCTGGCGGTGGTACGGGTGATTTCGTGGATTCATCCTCCACAAGCCTGCACCACTCCCGTGGGGGCCTGGGGCCGGCGGCGAAACTGGGTGTTGTTGGGTGTGGTTGGGTTGTGCGCGATTCTTTTTGCCGGGCCGTTTACCGCCGATGGCGGCGGGTCCGGGAAACGTGTCCTGATTCTTAATGCCGACAAGCTGGATTCCTTGATTCCCAACTACAAGCGTTTCGGCGATCGCAGCGGGGGGATGTTCGGGATGCTTCCGCGGTTTTGCCGGGGACTCGGCTATGAGGTTCGGCTGGCCAATGTGACGCCGGAGATTTTTGATTCGGTTGACGTCATAATCTTTGCCAACCTGCTTGATTCGATCCCGCGCTGGCAGCGCGATTCGGTGATTTCGTTTGTCGCCCAGGGTGGGGGGCTTTTGGCGTTGGCCGATCACACGGGGTATACGGCGATCCGCGGGCCGACAAACGACCTCACCGAGCCACTGGGTTTGAGCTTGAATTTCGATACCGCCGTTCCCTTGCGCCGCTCGTGGGTGGGCCAGATGCGCTTTTTGCCGCAACGGATTACACAATCGGTCACGATGCATGGTGAAGTTGAGGTGTGGCTCGGCGCATCCGTCGAACCCGCATTGGGGAGTATGCCGGTTGTGGTCGGGGCGCACGCTTACTCTGACCCCGGCGACACCGCCAATTCAGACCGGTCATATCTGGGCAACCTGGCCTATGATCCGGGCGAACCGCTGAGCGATGTGGTCATCGTCGGCACCTCCCATTATGGCCGGGGACGGGCAGCGCTGTTCGGCGATACTTCGCCCTTTCAAAACGGTGCTCTGGTCAAAAGTCATCGGCTGGCCGCGCGCACTCTGGCCTGGTTAAGCGGCGGAGGAACTCCCGCCTGGGATCACCTCCGCACCTGGGGATTTCCGCTGGCTCTGGCCGCCGCGGCGGTCATCGTTTTCTTGCTCGCGGGATCGCGGATTACCGGGTTGGCCTATCTTGTCTTGCTCCCGGTTTTCTCCATCTCGCTGTGGAACTTGTCTCCCGCCGGTGAACCGGAAAGCTGGACGGGCGAGATGAACTTAGCCTTTATTGATGCCTCGCACGGCCAGATTTATGACCTGATGGGCTGGGAGAAGTATTCCATCGGGGGTCTGGAGTTCAATCTCATGCGCAACGGGTATTTTCCGCAAGTGCGGCGCAAATGGCATCCCGGCTGGCTGGAAAAGGCACGGCTGATAGTCATTGCTCGTCCTTCGCAGCCGGTCACCCGATCAGAAATCGACGACCTGGTTTCCTATGTTGAAAACGGTGGCTGGGTGCTGCTGACCGCCGGCTGGGAGGAACACGCCGCGGTGGACGACTTCCTGGCCGAATTTGGCCTGGCGATACAAAATGTTCCGCTGGGCCGCGCGGAAGGCCAGGGATTAGGTGAGAAAGTCACGTTCGCCCGGGCCTATTCCATAACGGGGGCCGATCCGAATACGCAGGTCCTCTGCCGCGCCTCTCGCCTGTCCGTGGTAGCGGCGGTACGACGGGGGAAGGGCGGTGTGGTGGTAATCGGGGATCCAGTGTTTCTCTTCAACGACAACCTGGAAAACCGGGGGGACGACTATCATATTGAGAACATCCGCTTCTTCCACGAACTTATGGCGGCGACTTCCGGCAGTTGGGGACAGATTGAGGGGGTAGGACGATGATCCTTTCACTTGGCGTATGCCTGTTGGCTGTTGGCTGGTTGTTTTTATCTCCCTCTCGTTTTCCCGACAGTTCGTTTTTTTACCTCTGCGCCGGGGGGGCATTCGTCGCCTTTCTCTTCGGCAAACAGAGGGCCACGCCGATTATCCCGCGCGGCTGGCATTCCTGGCCGGCAGCGGTCCTTTTGCTGTTTTTCTACTTCATCTGGGCCGATCCCACCGGTTTGGGCGCGTTGATTGTGGCGGTCGGAATCGTGCTGGGTTCGTTGCTGGGCCGGGGCCGGCTGGGGCATCGTTTTGCCGACGCGCTGGTGAGCACGGGGGCTGTCCTTATATTTCAACTTGCCGGGTCATACCTGTACTACTTTGTCGTCGGGCCGCGCGCGCATTCCGCTGAACCGTTTGCGGGAATCATCCATGCCGTCTTAAACGTGATGGGAATCCAAAGCGGCGTGACCACCGCCGGGATCCATCTGGTTTCCCCCGATCTTCTCTACCAGGTCGTGCCTTCGCTAAACAATATGGGGCTGTACTTTTTTATGCAGGTATTCATCGGCGTTGTCGCGTTGATCGCCCTGGGCCGGATGCGGCCCGGAGCATGGTGGCGCGCGGGATTGACCCTGCTGCTTTACATGCTTCTGCGTTACACCGCCTTGATGGCGTACGATTTTGCTCGGGGGGCCCAGGGAACTTACTGGTGGCCCTCGATTACCGCCTGGACTTCGCTCGGGGTGTTCTTGTTCCTGCGGGGTTCGGCGTTCACCCCGCGGCCGAAGCCAACCAACCGGCCCTTCCACCCGGTGGGCGGTACAGGGTCGTGGCGCAAAGCTGTTTTGCTGGTCGGCTGTACGGTAATTGGCGTGGTGGCCTGGACGATGGTGCAGGGGTATGTCGATCCCGGGAAGAAAAAACAGGGCCGGCTGATGATTGACGAGCACCATTCCGATTGGGAATGGACGGAAATGAAGTTCGATACCCTCTGGTACGGCCAGCAGTCCACCTACAATTTTTACAGTGGCGCCGAGTTCTGGGGCAAGTTCTACGAGATGGAACGCGGCTTTTCCGATTTCACGCTGGAATACCTCTCGCAGTATGACATCGTGTGTCTGAAAGTGCCCACCCAATCATACAGCCCGGAGGAAATCGAGGCCGTGCGGCAGTATGTCAAGAATGGGGGGGGGCTGATTCTAATTGCTGACCATACCAACGTTTTCGGCCATGCCACCTTCCTCAATCAGGTTGCGGCCCAGTTCGGAATTCGCGTTTCTTCAGATAGCGCGTACGAGATCGTCACTGGAGATTTAAGTGTATACATGATGCTCAAGACCCTTCCCCACCCCGTAGCGCAGAACCTGCCGCTTTTTTTCTGGGGCGGTCAGTGTACCTTAAGAGGGGATCTCGGGGTTCGGGGAGTGATGACGGATCTGAATGTGAAAACGTTGCCCGCCGATTACTCGGAGCGCAATTTCTTCCCCGAGCGGATAGCGCACACCGGGTATCGCTTCGGGCCGTTTTTCACCGTGGTCTCGGCCACGTACGGCAAGGGGCGCATTATTGCCTTCACCGACAGCACCCTGATCTCCAACTTTTTCATCTTCATCCCCGGCAAGCCGGAGTTGATGCTCGCCATGGCCGACTGGGCGAACCGGGAAGAACGGTTTCCCGGCTGGCGTAAGTTTCTGTTTATCATCGGCGGCTTTGCCATTTTCATCGCTCTGTTTTCGGCGCGTTCGTTCGGGGCGCGGGGGTTTGTGTGGATTTTGGCTGTCGGCTTGACCACGTTTTTGGCTTCTGCCTCGGCAATCGAGAAAGTCAACCGCAAGAACTATCCCCTCCCGGAACCGGTCAAGCCGTACAGGCAACTGGTGTTCGAGGGTGAGTATTCACGCTTCTTCATTCCCGAACTGCGGCTGGCCAACAACCAGGACAAAGACTTACACACTTTCTTTGTGTGGACGCAGCGCGTGGACGTATATCCACGGAAATATTACACGTTCGATAAATCCCTGGCCGAGGCGCGCAAGATGGGCGCGTTGATCTTGATTGATCCGGCTTATGTGCCCAATCCCGATCAAATGGAGCGGTTGAAATCGTATGTTGTCGACGGCGGTACACTGATTGTGATGGATGACCCGGAAAACAAACGCACTCTGGTCAATACGCTTCTGGGTCAGTTCTCGCTGTCTTTGGATTTTGACAACCCAATCCCGACAACACTCCCGGGGCTGCGCTCGACACCGGCGGCGCCGATCTGGGCCGGTGGGGCACCGGTCGTTGGGGGGGAGGCGCTGTATTCCGCTCCCGACGGGACGCCGGTAGTCGCGTACAGCCGATACGGCAAGGGACGGGTGATCGCGTATGGCAACTCACGCTCCTTCGAGCGCAAGACGCTGGGCTATACGGCGATGATCCCCAATGCCCAGCAGGCGGCGATGAGCCGCTTTGTCTACCAGCTCATGGACTGGATCTTCAACCCGCCGGGCCAAAAGCCTGCGGAGCAAGGCGAACCGGAACAAGAGCAGGCCGGCTCATCTTCAGAAGGGCAGCCGGCAAGTTGAAATGTCAGTCGTTATTTGAGAAATTTTTACACAAAGGAGATTTTTCGTGGCGAATGAAACGAAAGCCGGGGCGGGGCAGGTTAACCGCGTGCTCCTGTTGGTCGTTGGCCTCTTGATCGGTTTTATTGGCGGGTACGCCATCGGCCACCAGGGTGCGCCATCGGGTGCGGGCGCTTTGGATGCCATTACTGCGGCGGCAGACTGTCCGCATGAACTCGACCCAGCGGACCGCGATATCCTTGCCGGTTTTATCTGCCCGGCAACACAGTGCTCGGACGCACTTTTGCACTGCCATTGCGAGATCGCACACCAGATCAAGGATCGCGTCAAGCAACTGCTGGCCGAGGGAAAATCGCCTGAGGAAGTACGCGCGGAGGTGAAGACCAAGTATGATCTATAGGTGTCATGGTTGACCTGTGGAGCCTGTCTCAGGTGGTGCAGACCAGCGACCATTGCGTCTTGACTCCCGCGATTCTGTGAACCGTCCAGCGCTGGAAGCCAACACCTGATAGATCCACTGTCTTAGCTGTTACGGCATGATGCTAAACCGCCATGCTCCCAGCGGAGGCGGGCCTGTTCCCATCAGGTAGTCAAAGAGGTAGGCCAAGTCAGCCATGTCAGTGATACCGGATAGATTAACATCCCCATTCCCGCCACAGGTACTCTCGAAATCCTCGTACGGGAAGATGGGGATGACGGCACCGGCGAGCCAGGCGTAAAGGTAAGCCAGGTCGGAGGCGTCGATACAGCCGTCGTCGTTGACATCACCGCGCGCAAAGCCAGCGATCTTATTCGCCCGGTAGGCAATGTCACGGATCCCGTTTCTGATGTCATTCTTGTCGTTGGTTGTTGCATCCACACCGATCAGCGCAGCATACAGGTGGGCTTCACCCTCCGGGCCCAGGTGGAACTGCGGCCACGCAAACAGGCTGGCTCTATCGCCGATGTTAGATGGATTCGGGTCATGGCCTGCGCCGCGGAAGTAAGTACTAAAGCAGTCGATTATGAACGCTTCGTCGCTGTCGCAGAAGAGGTATTCGCATCTCTGAGGGGGTATGATGCACGGGAGCACAACCTTTGCCCACAATGTCCAGTATTGCGCACCATCAACTTGGCAACTGCTATTCAAGCTGCTGTAAGAGGGCAAAACCAGATGGCCGAAGGCAACTGTCGGACCGGACGAATCCCAAACGGCAACACCGCCCACTTCGGGAACGAGCGCCGCGGCGTTTGAAGTTGCATCCCCGATGTCCCAGTCAAAGAACATGCCGGCGATCAGGTCCTCCTTCGGAACGTCATCGCGGTTTTCGACCTTGTAGTGATATAGCTTGAGATCACCGTAGCCGCTCCCGAAATCATGAAAGCCGATCTCAAGCTGGTAGACCTTGATCCCGATGGCGTCAGATTCACTTTCGACGGTGTCGATAAAGCTGGTAATCGTGTACTCGCCCAGCAAGTCGATATAATCGACGCCGAACTCGGGCCAATTGGGTCCGCCTTGCGGACAGTCCAGGACCATCGACCGGCCGAAGAGCACATCCCAGCCGAAGTCAAAGCCACAGACACCGGAAACCGGAGCCGGATCGGGCAGGAAACGATGCTCCCGGTCATAGAAGTCAGCCTGGAAGTAAGTGCCGCCTTCCTGCAAGATGAAGAAGCCGGCATCATAGATCGGATGGTTGTTGATGCCGTCTCTCCAGTCTAAGCCGTAGCCCGTGCCATCACCAAAAGCGCCGAATGTGGACACCTGCTCCAGGTGGCAATCATAGTCCCAGCAACCGAAGCGCATGTCCTCGTACCATTCGAACGGACAGCCACCGACATAGGCAATATCGAGGTACGGGAGGGCATGCCCATACTCCCGCTGGTGGCATGCACCGGAATTGTCCTCCGGGAAGAAGTCAGGATCGTCGTGCGTCCATTCGATGTACTCATGATCGACCATGCGCTCCAGACCGGTACCGTCATAGTCAAACATGAAGCCACCGCTCTTTCCATCAGCGTACGTGGCAGGAAACGGATCGCCGTTCTCGTTCCTGACATTCTGCGTGCGCTGGATTGCCGCGGCTGCCGCTAGGTCCGTCGCGCGCTTCTTGGACCTCTCGAAGCGGGCCTTTTTGTGCCGGTCAACGGCGGCTTCGAAATCTACAGGACCAGCCGGCAGTGAGGCCTTACCCGCCATTAAACCACGCTTGGTCAGGTTGCCCTCTTCATCGAAGAACGACAGGTAGTCCGGGGCGAGCAGCCTCTCGACAGTTTTCTCGGCCGCCTCGGCATTGGCCCGGGAAACCTTGGTAATCCTCGGCGTCATTGGCGCCGCCATCGACGGAGGATAATCACCGGGCGTTGCTGAAAGGATGGTCAGGTCGGCGCAATACGACCGGTTCATAAACACATCAGGTACGACCTCGTTATACACCATGGTTGAGCCGAGCGGAACGCTGACCTGTGCGTCAAAGACCAACTGTTCCATCATCGGACGGGGGGAGCCGTCCAACTCCCAGCAGAAGATGCCGCCATACTCATGCCCGGTGCAGATATCCGACCAGATGCTCATGACCGCAAAGTTTTTGTCTTCCCACTCATGATAGGCCAGCGCCGTGCCCCAGACGTAATCATCGAATTGACGGCTCCACTCCCTGGTCAACGTCCGGGCGTCCAACAGGTGCCAGCGGCCGGCGCGGTCACCGGCAAACAGGTAACCCTCGCAAGTCAGGGTAACCGGGTTGGTCACCATGCCCACGCCGTCGGCATTGAAGTTGTACTCCTCCACACCGGTTTCTTTGTTGACGATCAGGATACCGGTATTCGGGTAGTCCTGAGCGATATACACATACCTGTCGCCGATGGTCGGCGGAGAGTACAGGACGTTGCCCTGCTCGTACATCCAGACCGGGTTACCGCCGGCGTCGATCTTGAAACGCATCGGTGTATCGCCCCACGAGGCGGCATAGATCATACGCTCATGGCCATCATACGAACAGCCGCAGTAGAAAGCATCACCATCCGGTTCATCGAATTGCCAGTTGATATTGCCGGTCGCGACGTCAACCTGGTAAATGCAGCCGCCTATGGTGGCAACATACAGGTTGCCGCCACCGTCGTACGCGGGGCTGTGAAATATGGCGCCGCCGTCTGGGAAGGTGACCGGGTTGGTTGCCCAGCCGCTATAATTACTGCCGTCAGCAGTGTTGAGTGCCCATAAACAGCCCTCCTCATCACCGAAGATGACGACTTCATCACCCGCGATAGTCACGACAACGCTGACGCCGAAGCGCTGGTCACCGCAGATCTTGTCACCGCTGCTGCCGCCATGCGAATCATAGCCACGGTACCACCTCTCGATACCCATTGTGTCCACGCAGTAGAACGAATGAACGTCACCGTGTCCGCCTCCGGAGTACACGTAGCCTCCAGAGACCGTCGGGTTGCCGCGCATCGAGCCGTCGGTTTTGGGCGAGCCGGGACTGTAGGCCCACTCCAGATTGCCTGTGGCCAGATCGAAGCAATTGAGCGCCGCGTTATCGCAGGCATAGACTTTCCCGCCAAAGACAGAGACGTTGTTGAAGCTCATATCCGCTACGGCCGTATTGGCTTTCCAGACCAGCTCGATATTGCACGGCTCGCCAATTTCCATCGTGCTGCGCGAGGTGCGGCCGTAGTCATGGGCGTGCGTGAACCAGGTGTCCGGCGACGGGTCGCAGATTGGGGGAGGTCCCACGCAGCACATGTACAGCTCACAGAAGAGCTCAAACTCTAAACCAGGATCGTACACGTCGCAGACGTACATATCAGCGCCGGTATTATCACGAAAGCCCGTGAAGCAAGTGGGATCCAGAGGACAGTTAGCGGCATCATCGAGGCCGATACCCAGCGTATCCCCATCACCGGCCCACGAGGCGCGGTCGATGAAGACATAGTAATAACCGGGTGGCACAATCACCGGGGCGAAGTCGGGGAATGTCGCCGAGACAAAACCGCCCGCGGGAATCTGGGCGGTGGTGAACTCTTCGTAGGCGATCTTGCTGCCCGGGACCCCGTTGTTGTCGTCATAGATTGAGATCCGCAGGCCGGGATCGCCGGCGACAACCCCACCCACATACTGGTTAACCTGCCATACCGTGCACGGCGCGGCCGCTTCCCACTGCTGCCAGATGTAATCGCGCGTGCCGGTAACCGAAGGCATGGCAAAGCTGTAGTAGGACATGGTCTCCCAGACACAGTGCTTCCAATCCCAGTAGCAAAAGCCCGGCTGGTGGCAATCGTTCTCCCCGGAGGCGCGCCCGTCGGAGAACAAGTTGAGGTCCAGGCAGTCGCCATCATTCGGATCATACCAGTATTCCGACCAGTCGGTTGGTTGGCCGGTGGGAACGTTCCAATACCACGTGCAGAAGTACGGCGGAGTTACGTAGTCCGACGCCCAGGGGCCAAGTTCGACACCCGCTTCCTGCGACACACAGACCACGGCGATGAAGTACGGGCCATCCACGCAGGCGTAATCATACGGGCCGGTCGCCAGCGGTATCTCAAAGAGCAGGCCTTGCTCTCCCGCGGGGATTGAGTAATTCATGGTCGGGCCCGTCCAGATCACTACGTCGGGTACCGGGCAAGCTGGGTCGGCATCGTCCACGCTCCAGATCTCGGCCCGCAGAGCGGTTGCACCTGCAGCACCGGAGCTGACGGCGTAGAAATATGCTTTGACCACCTGGAAAGTGTACGGCGAGGCGCAGACGGTCTCCATGTCCTGGTAGGCCCAGTAGATGACCCCCGGGTAGATCGCTCCGGCAATGTACTGGCCTTGGCCCCGTGCCCGTTCGTCGGCGCAGATGTCGGCAGGTTTCCCAAAAGGTATAACCTCCCCCGTGAAGGTTACCAGATCCGATCGATCCAGGTCACCCATCGTCAGGAAAGGCACGCCCTTCAATTGCCCGGTACTAAAGTCGAACGGCCCGATAATATCCCCGGGTTCGGAAGTGACGTCCGCCGCAACCGGAATGGCTGCCATAAGCGTTAAGCCCAAAACCAAGATTACTAAAGAGAGTCCTCTGAACATTTATCGATCCCTCCTGCAATCCGAAAGAGTCGGAACCTTGAAATGTGGTAATTTCCCCAAGCTGAAAATCCTCAGTCTCTCATGGCTTTTCGGACTCCCATTTTCCGGATGCGTTCAGGCCAAACCCAAATTGCCATTTGTTTATTCCCCGCAAATAGCTTTGGGAAAAGGCAAACGGTAATCGGTCCTCGAGGCAGGTACAAAAACATTTTCCGCAAAAAACCCTTTCCCCTTGGGGTTCAAGGACTTCTTGCGATCATGATTGTACGTCTGAAAAGACCTTATTGGCCTATACCAGACTGCTAAACGTTCAAACACAAGATAACACGATTTCTGATGCTGTCAAGGCCATTTCACAGCCGGAAATGCCCCATCTGCCCCGTCTTATATCGTGCCGCTCTGCCAGGTCCCGAAAACACTTGTCAAAGCACAGAAGACCAGGTATGTCCCGGCATTATTCACTTGGCCCTGCTCGGGAGCGGTCATTTAATATCCCTGAGATATTCCACCCTCTTGCGGCAAAGAGGGGCTAATGATGGAAATGGTGCTGCCGCGGCGGCGTATCTCTAAGGTGGGGCATGGAACAAAAGGCGTGTTTAGCATTATCGTTCGCGGGGCCGGAGCCGGACTCAGAACTCCTGGAGTGGATCGAGGCGGGCTATGTGGCTGGCGTGGTCTTGTTTTCGGATAATTTTGTTTCCCCCTTCCAATTGGCGGACGCAATTGCCCTTTTACGGGAAACCGGCAGCCAGCCCCTGCACATCATGATCGATGAAGAAGGCGGCCGTGTCCGTCGTCTGCCTGAGTCTATCTCGTCAATGCCTGGCCTTTCTACCTATGGCAAAAACAATGACGCAATGGGGGCCGCTTTTGATTATGCTAAAGTCTGCCGCACACTCGCCGGGATGGGGATCAATACCCTGCTCGCCCCGGTCGCCGACGTGCGGACAAGGCACAACGAATGGCTGGCCGACCGGATTTATTGCGATAACCCGCATCAAGTAGCCGATTTCATTGCCCAGGCGGTCCGTGCAATCAGGCAGACTTCACTTGCTGCCTGCGTTAAACACTTTCCCGGCCTGGGCGGTGTGTCTCTGGATCTGCACCTTGAGCATGTCATCGTGGAAGATTCTGTGCGAACAATCGAAGAGCGCGACCTCGTCCCCTTCCGCGCGGCCATCGATGCCGGGGTGGATATGGTCATGGTTTCGCATGCGACGTACCGCGCACGTGATCCTGCCCGGCCCGCCGTGTTCTCCTCGACAATCATCAACGGCCTGCTCAAAAAACATTTGGGGTTTTCCGGGACGGTACTCTCTGATGATCTGACCATGGTTGCGGTCAGCGGCTTGGTACCGATCGAAAAGGCCACCGAACAAGCCCTCCATGCCGGCTGCGATATCTTGTTGATCTGCCATGACCGTCCATTGCAGCGCCGGGCAATTCAATTCCTGTCACGATGAAGGTGATGCAAAGTGAAGAAAGATTCTGTCAATTCTCTTTGGGAGATATTGCCTGGATGGCGCAAGCGTCGGCGGCGAATAATCGGGTTGATGTCAGGAACGTCCGCGGATGGCCTGGACCTGGCGGTAGTGGATGTCGACAACCGTCAGACCACCTTTCGGGTGTGTGCCACCGGCACGGTGCCCTACCCCCCGGCAATGCGCCGGCACATCCGCGAGATGATGGAGGCTGTGTCGTGCGATTTCGAAACGCTCGTGCGCCTGCATTACCGATGGGCGGCGTTTGCGGCTGAGAAGGTCCGCCGCTTTTTGCAGGAGCATAGAATCCCTTTTGGCTCCGTCGATGCACTGGCCAGCCACGGCCAGACCCTGGCCCATTATCCGCAGGGCAAACGCTTTCTTGGCGGACCGACACGCGGGACTTTTCAGGTCGGCGACCCGGCGGTGCTGGCCAGCCTGACCGGGTATGTGACGGTCGGGGACTTTCGCTGGTCGGATATCGCCGCCGGAGGTACAGGAGCTCCCCTGTCGGGTTACTATCATCATCTGATGTTTTCACGAATCGAGAAGAAAAGGGGCCATCGGCCCCCACCGTTGGCCGTGTTGAATATCGGCGGGATGGCCAACATCTCCGTCGTGCGGATGAAAAGCGGCCGGCTGATCATCACCGCCTTTGATACCGGCCCGGGCAACTCCCTCTCCGATTGTGCGATGCGACTTTGGGCGAACAAACCCTTCGACCGCGGCGGTACCCTGGCTGCAAAAGGGGAAATCGATCGGAGAATCCTGCAACGGATGGAAAAACACCCGTTTTTTTCGAAACCTCCGCCGAAAAGCTGCGGAAAAGAGGAATTCGGCACCCGGTACTTGTTAAGGTTCTACCCCAGACCGCCGGAGAAGGCACTCCAGTTGGCTGACCGTTTGGCTACCGTGGATGAACTTGTCGCCTGCTCGATTGCCAAAAGCAGGCGGCGGCTGGGGAAAATCGGCGGGATAGTCGTCGTCGGAGGTGGACGGCACAACCGATACCTGATGGAAAGGATTAGCCGTTTGGTCTTCCCCCTGCCCTTGATTACCTCCGATTCGCTGGGCTTACCGGGAGATTTTATCGAGGCGATCGGTTTTGCCCTCTTAGCCAACGAGACGCTGTCCGGACGTCCGGGCAACCTTGGTGGCGCCACGGGCGCGCGTCCCGCCGTGCTGGGGAAAATCTGCATCCCCGGGCAGCGGCAAATCTCACGTGGCATGGGCAAGTAGAATGGTCTGGCCGATATTAAACCATAAACAGGGTGCGGACCCCTCTCCTCAAAAGCGCATTATCCAAATGACCCGTTGTCAAATTGCAGCCGCACTGAGTATCGCATTATCTTTGGTTTTGCTCCTTGGGTGTGGTGCGCCTCCCCGGTTGGTGCACTTTCAGCTGCCGGATGTCGGCCACCCGGCCGTCCGCGTGCTCCTGTCGTTCTCCGAGCGCGAGTATACGATCGAAGGTTCCGGGCGGTTCGTCACACGCGGAACGACGTCTACCGGCGGACAGGTAACGTACTACTGCTCCCGGCCGGTGCACCTGGTCTATGCGCACAGCCGTTGGACCCTGTCCGAGAAAAATCAGACCATTCTGGAGACCGACCTGCTGCAGGTCTCCATTCACAGCAAAAACCGTAAGGACGATTTATCCATCAACGGCAAACCGTACCCCGGATCATTGTTATTTTATCCTCCCCAGGGTGAGGGCGATTCACCCCGGGTGATCAATCGGGTAGACGTTGACGACTACCTTCTGGGTGTCCTGCCGCCGGAACTGGGTAAGCGGACACCGCAAGAGTTCGAGGCCGTCAAGGCCCAGGCGGTGGCCGCGCGCACCTATGCGCTTTCCCACCTGGGGCAGTACACGGACACCGAGTATGATCTGCGCGCCGATGTTTTCGATCAAATCTATATCGGGTTGCAGGAACCGTACCCCTGGGTCAAGAAGGCAATCGCCCAGACCGCAGGCGAAATCCTGCGGCATGAGGGTAACCTGATCGAAGCGTATTATCATTCCACATGCGGCGGGCACACTGACGACATTACCGCCGTGTGGGGGAAAGATCCCCTGGCGTATCTGGTGACGACCGAGGATGACACGTTTTGTCACTGGTCGAAGTATTACGCCTGGACGGAGATGTGGGACGGCTCGACGCTTAAGAGGAATTTAGCGGCCTACCTGAAGTCCGATCCCGAGGCACCCTTTGATGATTTCGAGCGCATCACCTCGATCCGCACTGAGGGCAGGACCGCCGGGGGGCGAGTCCAGAGGCTTGTCGTCATCACCGACCGCGGAAGTTGGGAAATCGCCACCGACCAGGCCCGCCGGGCGCTGGGCCATCCTTCGACCGGTGGGCCGATTCTGCAAAGCGCGCGCTTTGCCCTCTACCCCGAATATGACCAAGAGGGCAACCTCATCCGGATGACCGCAGTTGGCGGGGGATACGGCCATGGGGTGGGGATGTGCCAGTGCGGGATGATTGGCCGCGCGCGGGCGGGCCATGGCTACCGCCGCATCCTGACCCATTATTACCCCGGCGTGACGATCGAAAAAACCTATTGATCCTCTCTTTCCATTCCCGTATCTCTCGATGAAAGACGGGGGGGAGAATGGCTTTTCTCCGGCGAGCAATTATTGTTTTGGCCGGCTTGTTATTTTTGTTGGCTGGACAAACAGTCCTGGCGGAAAACCGCCCGATCAAATGGGGGATTACTTTAAGCGGCGGGGGCGCGCAATCGTTCCTCAATCCCTCCGAACAGCCGTGGGCTATCGGGTATGATCTGCGGTTGGGCTGGGATTTGCGCTTAAGCCCTGACTGGCGACTTGCAGTGTCCGCCGGCCGCCGGCGCTTTTTTGACGATACGACCACAACCTCTTTCTTCAAGTTCCCCGACCCGGGGTCCAAATCCTCACGCGCGTGGACGAACACAGTTTTCAATTTGAGTCTCCGGCGTTTGCTTATGCCGCAGGCCCGTCTTCGCCCTTATGTTCTGGCCGGGGTTGGCCTGACCAGTTGGCAGATTAAAGACTATGCGACCGACTCGGTACTTCGTGTTCCGGGAGACGATGGCAAAGAGAAAGATTTCAAAGCCAACGAATTGCACACCAACCTCGGCGTCGGCCTCGAATATGAACTCTCGCGCAGCATATCCGCGCGGGCCGGATTTGATTTCTTTTACCTGACCGGTTGGGGAGCTTCGTTTGCCCGGAGCGTCGAGGACAGCTGCACCAGGGGGAACCTTGTGTTTTCTCTAACAATAACCGCATATATCGGTGGCGGGAAAAGAAAGAAGGCACCGCCCCCGGAAAAAATCGTTAAGCCAACGGGACAGATTACAGCCCCACCGGTGACAATGCCCGAACCGACAAAACATGATGCGGACGGTGACGGTGTGCCGGACTCGACGGACTTATGCCCGGAGACGCCGGCTGATCTACTGGTCGACGCTTTTGGCTGCCCCCTTGATTCCGACGGGGATGGCGTCATCGACCTCCACGACGAGTGTGATTCCACGCCCGGCGGCGCTTTTGTCGACTCTGTCGGCTGTCCTTTGGATTCCGACTCCGACGGGGTGTACGACGGGTTGGATTTCTGCCTGGATACCCCGCCGGAATGGCGCGCGCACGTGAACGGACACGGCTGTGTCAGCGATGCCGACGGCGACGGTGTGCCCGACTTCCTCGACAAATGCCCGGATACCGCACCCGACACCCCGGTCGATTCGACCGGTTGCTTCCCCGATGAGGATAAAGACGGCGTGTCCGATGCCGCGGATTTATGCCCCGGCACACCGTCCGGGCTGGCCGTCGACGAGGACGGCTGCCTGGTGATGACGCGGCTTGAGCGTAAGCTTTTGCTCTTTCCCGACTATGAAGCCGGCCTGACCACGCTCAATCGGATTCCTCGCAAAATCCTTGATGACCTGGCAGTCCGTCTTGTGGCTGCACCCCAGGTAAAAGTTTATATTCGGGCGTTTACTGACAACATCGGCGAAGCTGAGGCCAACCGGGCTATCTCGCAAAAGCGCGCTGAAAAGGCACGGCAATACTTGATTGAGCGCGGCGTTGCCCCCGAGCGAATCACCGCCATCGGTTTAGGCGAAGTCGATTTCATCGCCGACAACTCAACCGCCGCCGGCCGCAAGCGCAACCGCCGCCTGGAAATCACCTACGAGCATTAAGACCGGCATGCTGCCGCCACTCGGCTTAATAGAGACACAATTATCCCACCATAAATGGTGGGCCACCCAGCCGATTATCAGAGCGTAAGCCGCTATTTCTTATTCGGCGCCAGACCGCGTTCTCCTCCAAGAGAATCTTTAAACTTGGTTGGAAAAATGGTAGTTGAATCAAACACCGCAAACGCAAACTCGCCAAAGGTCAGTCCGGTCGCGCCCCTCAGGTCGGCCATCCTGAAATCAACATAGTGCAATTGTGCGCCGTCCAGATTTGCGCCGCGCAGATCAGCCTTTCGCAGATCCGAGTTACGGAGATCGGCACCTCTCAGATCAGCTCCCCGCAAATCCGCTTTTCTCAGATCAGTGCTCATCATATCGGCACGCTGCGCATTGATATATTGTAAGTTCTTGCCTAAAAGACGGACACCCCTCACATCATCGAATTGAGTATAGTTCCCCGTCCAATTTTGTGGTTTAGTGGAAAGCTCAGCTTCATAAAAATCAGCGAACGGATTGTAGCCGATGATTAAGAAGGCGCGGGGTACCCAAGTCCGTAAACCGGAACCTCGATCCGGCGGCATTCCATCAATTGCTCCCTGTGATATAAGCGCAAGAATTGCCGCAATTCCGAGAAAAAAAGAAAGACGCTTGTAGGTTCTCAAATCCTTGAAGAATACGCTGCAAAACGCATAGGTCATTTTGAAAAAAGAGAGCACTCTATTCTTTCCGACAGATGTCTTGAATTTAGTGGGAATAATCCGATTCAACTCCTCATTGCGCAACGTTTGGCGGGCAAATGAGTATGTAAGTATCCCAAAACCTATCGAGAGCACCAACAGCAAAAGGTGGATCACAGTCAATGTCCAGTCATGCATTGTCAGGTATCGCATCCAAAACCAGGAGAGCGTAAACGGAATCACCCACCAAGCGAGAAGGATAGACACAAACGTCTGTAGTCGCGACAACGGGGGACGCTCTTGTCTTAATAACTTAAAATGAGCACGGACCAATCCGTTTAATAGCCAGGGATATGTTCTTTTATCCAGCGGTCTCCCGTCAGGGAACACCGCGGGCAATTCAGCAAGCCCCTCCCAAAGCCGTTGCATATACAGATGAAAATAGGCATATACTCCGAGCAGAAGCACGGGCGCGGCAAGATAGAAGCCTACAATGGGAACGCCAGTGCCGATAATGGGCAAAGGCGAAGATGATGAATTGGTCAGCAGCGCTACATCTGTCGTTGTCGCCATTGTCAACCACGAATATACGCTGCCCAAGAGCATCGCCAGAAAAATCTTCCGGGAATTCCTGGAGGCTTCCTCAACCACCTTGAGACCCTCGAACTTATGAATGTCCTCCGGGAGCCTGGATCCACAGACATTGGCTCCCCCCAGTTGTCCCGCCAAAAGACCCCTGGCTCCGGTGAGATCTGCGTCCTGCAAATTCACTTCATGTGCGGTAGCCCTCAGCAATTGAGCTTCTTTTAGGTCAGCACCATCCAAATCAGCACGTTTCAACATTGTGTCTGTCAGATTCGCCCTCTCAAGGTTGGCCCTGCTTAATCTTGTCTCAACAAGTTCGGCTTCCGCCAGATCTGCGTGTTGAATGTAAGCGTCGGAGAGATCAGCCCTGTGAAAATTGCTCCGTTCCATCCTGGCATTGTTCAGCGAAGCTCTACTCAGATTGACGTCCGAGAGATCCGCATCATCCAATCTTGCTCCGTTAAGACGGGCACCTTGTAGGATAGCCTTAACCAGGATTATTCCATCAGGGAAGAATTCATGAAAATCAACACCTTCTAAATCGGCCCCAGACAGGTCAGCCCGTTTCCCTTTTTTGCCGTCAGACTTAATCCATTCCTGGTGCTCATCAAGTACCGATTTCAATTCATCAGGTAAAATAATCTTCTTGACCTCAGTCAGATAATCGGGCAATTGCGTTGTATAATCGATAATCGCTCCGTCGATCTGGTACTTCTCCAGGCCCGTTGCGGTTCTGAGATCTGCTCCCTTAAGAACAGCATCACTGAAATCAGTCCCTTTGAGATTCGCCCTTCTAAGATCGGCCTCTCGCAGATTGGCCGCGCCAAGGTTCGCTGCAGCCAGGTTAGCCCGCAAAAGAAGCGCCCCTCTGAGGTCAGCCCCAAATAAGACAGCCCCCCGCAAGCAGACACCTTCCAAATCAAGGTCTCGTAGATTTGTATCCTTCAGATCAGCCTGTTCGCCCTGCTTACGCCCCGATTCAAGCCACTTCCGGTGATTCTCAAGAACCTGCTTCAATTCCCCCTCGTGTATCTCCCGAAGCGGACGCTTTTCACCTGGCTGTTTTTGTCGCTTGTCGTTTGCCTGGCTTTCGTCGGTCATCTATTCTATCCGTCCCTTAGGTCAAGGTCACTTAAAATAATCGTACGAGGCAGTTTTGAGAAACAGAATTTGTCAGTCAGGAGAGGTTTAGAAAGCATCTCTCTATTCCGGTTCCGGGGGTGGTTCCCGGGTGGCGTCGACGGAGAGGACGCGGCGGGAGTCGGCGCGCAGGACACGCAGAGTGATCGGGCCGAATTTGGCCTTATCCCCCTTTTTGGGGATACGTTCCAGCTCTTCGGTCAATAGGCCGCTGATCGTGCCGGCGCGGTCGGTGGGCAGTTCGGCATCGAAATAGTCGTTGAAATCCTCGACGGTCACCTGCCCCGCCACAATCGCCTTGTTCTCGCCCCGGCGGACAAAATCGCGCGCGTCTTCTTCGTCATACTCATCCCAGATCTCCCCGACCAACTCTTCAAGAATATCCTCCAGCGTAATTACGCCCGCCGTGCCGCCGAATTCGTCAAGCACAACGGCGATATGCGTGCGCTTGGCCTGAAACTTGGAAAGCAAATCGCCGATCGGCATGGAATCGGGGATAAAATACGGCTTGCGCAACAGGTCCTCATACGTGAAGATTTTGCCCACGGCCAATCTCTTGATCACGTCCTTCGTATATAAAATCCCGACGATGGTATCCAGATCATCACGGTATACCGGATAACGGGAATACCCGCCCTCCGCGATCATGCGCAGAATTCTTTGCGGATTCCATTTCAAGTCAATCGCCGAAAGCTCGATGCGCGGGGTCATGATATTGCGAGAGACGATATGGGTAAAGCCCAGCGCCGCATGGACCAGCCGCTGTTCGGTATGGTCGATCTTTCCCTCGCGGCTGCCTTCTAAGGCCATCAGTTTTAATTCTTCGTCGGTCACCGCAACCGAAGAGACCTGCCCCCGCCTGACTCCCAAAAGCCGGGCGATCATACTGCTGGTAAAGGTGAGCATTTTGACAATGGGATATGTTATCCAGGAAAAGATCAACACCGGCCGGGCAGCGCGCAGCGCAACCTGCCCCGGACGAGCCAGCGCGACGTATTTGGGTACCAGTTCTCCGATGACTAAAGACAAAAACGAAACCGCGATGACGACCAAAGCGATGGCAATCGGTTCGGCGGCGTCGCGCACTAACGGCCACGGTATTTGCTGGATCCGGGGAATCAAAAATGCCACGACACGCGCGCCGGAGACCACCGCGGCCAGCGTGCCCAGCAGCGTCACCCCGACCTGCACCGTGGATAAGAATCCTTCCGGATGCTTCTTGAACTCCTCCAGAATCTTTGCTGAAGGCCGCCCGCGCTTGACCAACTCTTTAATGTGGCTGGGCCGCACGGCCAGAAGCGCGGCTTCCGAACCGGCAAAAAATCCGTTGAGCAAAATCAAAAAGAGAATGATGGCAATCTCTTCGATTATCCCGTCCATACTACACCGCCTCCTCCGCCCGCAGTACAGCCCGCACGGCGAATCCCCCACCACCGTTTAAGATTACATAATCGGGATAATCGATCGGCGTCGTCGCTCGACTGTGAATCAGAAGTATCCATACACAAGGCTGCCGCCTGCTTGCGGCCTGGCCCATAAATTAAGAATAAGCCATTTTTTCGAGCCGGGCAATACGTTCTTCAACTGGTGGATGGGTCGAAAACAAACTCGCCATCCCGCGCCCGGAAAGCGGGCTGACAATGAATAAGTGCGCGGTGCTCGGGTTGGCCTGGAGCGGACGCCGGGCCTGACCCCGGTGCAGCTTGCGCAGGGCATTGGCCAGAGACAACGGCCGCCCGGAGATTCTTGCGCCCTCCTGATCGGCAGCGTATTCACGTGACCGGGAAATCGCCATCTGGATGACCATCGCGGCGATCGGCGCAACAATGGCCATCGCCAAAAGGCCAATCCCGCCGCCTCGGTTACTGCCGCGGCCGCCGTACCCGCCGAAAATGGCCGACCAGCGCGCCATATAGGCCAACATGGAGATTGCCCCCGCGATAGTGGCTGCGATCGTCTGCGTGAGAATATCGCGATTCTTAATATGGGCCAGCTCGTGCCCGATCACACCTTCCAGTTCATCATCGGCCAAAAGTGAGATAATCCCCTCGGTTGCCGCGATGGCGGCATTCTTAGGATTGCGGCCGGTGGCAAACGCGTTGGGTGAGCCGGTGGGGATGATATATACGCGGGGCATGGGCAGCCCGGCCATCTGGGCCTGCGCGCGCACCGCGCGATACAAGCGCGGGTTGTCCGCCTCCTGAATCTCTCGCGCACGGTACATTTTCAAGACGATCTTGTCGGAAAACCAATAGGAAATAAAGTTCATGAAGACGGCAAAGATAAAGGCGCAGATCATTCCCTGCCGTCCGCCGAGGCCCAGCCCGATGAACAAAAAAAGCACCGTCATGGCAGTTAAGAGAAGCCCGGTTTTCAAGCCATTCATGATAAACCTCCCAAAAGGCCCAACTTAATCTTCACGTTATAAAACGCAGGACTTCCCGTCAAGTTGGAACAATCACACAAGCCCGCCAGCGGCAAAACATTGCATAAGTCGACGCCACACGGTAAAAACCTCTCTGCCGGCTGTCCGGCGAGACCCACAAAACCATAGGGTAAATCGCACGGGATCAATGGGAGAATTCCCATAAATCAGGCGGTTCTCTCCCCGGCTCGAAGAGTCACCGCCGATCACCCGCTGGCTATCCTCTTGCGGTAACATGAGTTACACCTATTTCCGCCGGGTAAGCCATCAGGCAAACCGCTTGCATCGGTTCCGGGACAGGGATGTAGCAGGGAAAACAAGGAGGTCTTAAGTGATCAGAGTGGGAACAAACCTGGGTGCACTGGATGCGGCGCGGAATCTCGGCTTGACCCAATCCAGATTATCGAAAAATATGGCCAAGCTCTCATCCGGCTTGAAGATCAACTCCGCCGCCGACGATCCCGCGGGACTGGTCATCTCCGAGCAGATGCGCGGACAGATCGGTTCACTGCGGCAGGAAATTGAAAACACCGAACACTTGATCAACAAGTATCAGACTGCAGGACACGCCGTAGGTCAGATGCAGGATTCACTGGTTCAACTGCGATCACTGGCCGTGGCCGCGGCGAATGAGGGGTTCAACGACGAGGCCGCCTCCGCAGCTTATCAGACTGCCGCGGACAACCTCGTCAACTCGTTCAACAAGGCGGCAGAGTCAGCCCAGTTCGGTTCGCAAAAACTGCTCGACGGCAGCCAGGAATCAGTAGCCAACGTCGACCAGTTGGCCAACATCGACCTCTCCTCGCCGGACGCCGCACAAGCCGCGATCGAGAAGATTGACCAGGCCGCAGACAAACTCAGCAAGGTGCAGGGCGACATCGGCTCCAAGGTGGCTCACGATCTGGAGTCGACCCGCGACACCCTGTCGGTCACCCTGCAGAATTTGACCGCGGCCGAGTCAACAATTCGCGACACCGACTATGCCATGGAAAGCGCCAAGATGGTGCGCAATATGCTTCTGCAGAGTGCCGGTGTCGCGATGCTGACCCACGCCAACCAGTCGGCAACCAGTGTCTTAGAACTTCTAAACGGGTAGGAGACCGCACCGAGATAGAGGAAGCGTCATCCTAATTGGGCAGTTCGCGACAAGGCCCAACCAAACCGAGGCGGGTATCCGGGCATCCCGGAGTAAATCCCGCCTTTTTTTGTTGGCTACAGGGTCTACTGGATAAAATCCTGCGCTCGATGTCAAAAGATGTTCTTAGCAGGTCAGATGCAGGCCGCAGGCGATATTGCCCGCGCGGGAGGCATTGTATGTTTCGACCGCTTTAGCGGTGGGCTCATCAATCAGCTTGATGCCCTTTTCTTGCAGGAATTCGCGGGTAGACTTGGGGACGCGTAAAGCGCCATACGCCCCGCAGCCCATAATAAACGAGTCCGGCTTGGCCTTGACCACTTCGGTTAGGTCGGCAGGATCAAGGGAATGGCCCTCTTTCCGCCACCAGGAAGGAATCACCTGGTCGGGCAGAATAATCACATCGTCACGATAGGTTTTGCCATCGACGACGATTTCCCCGAATTGATAACTGTCAATTCTCGGCATGGCAAATCTCACGATTGATTTCTACGTGTTGGCGCATATGAGGAGAGGCTGTCCCAAAAGTTATTTGATGAAAATGTCTCTGACAAATCGGCGGAATCGCGGTGCACGGAGGGCTGAAATCTAGGTCACCGGGGTTCCGGAATCGATCTCGCCGTCGGTGGTTACCAGCCTGAGGGCTTTACCGTCCTCCGCGGCGAGAAGCATCCCATCAGATTCAATGCCCCTGACTTTTGCCGGCTGTAGGTTGGCCACGACAATGATCGTCTTGCCGATAAGCTCTTCCGGCTTATAATACTCAGCGATTCCGGCGACAATCTGGCGGGTCTCCTCGCCCAGGCGGATTTGCAGCTTGAGCAGTTTGTCCGCTTTTTCGACTTTCTCCGCGGTGACGATCTTTGCGGTCTTCAGTTGCGCGGCGGAAAACTGGTCGATGGTGATAATTCCTTTGGTATCCATCTTCTCTTTTTTCTCCGGTTGTACGCGTGGTTTGACCTTATCCCGACGCGGGAAGATCGGTTTGGCCGTCTGTACTTGTTTGCCGGCCGGCGAGTCGAGCTTTTCTCCTTTTTTGAGACGCCGCGCGATTTCATCGTCGGAGAAACCCAGTGAGCGCAGAACCTGCGGGGCTTTAACCGATAGAATCGGTGATAAATACACCGCAATATGAAGGATCGCTTCCACTGTATTACCTAAGACAACGGCCAGGCGGTCGGTTTTTTTCTCCCTGGCCAAAACCCATGGTTGGGAGTAATCAAAGTAGCGATTGGCCTCCCGGGCAATCGACAGCGCGGCGTCGATGGCCGCGTTCGGGTCGACCCTATCGATGGCATCTTGGTATTCGCTCTGAGCCTTATTAATGGTGGTCAGAAGTTCATGCGCCTCTGTCTCGGAGAAGTCCGCTGCGGGAATCCGCCCACCGAAATGCTGCAGCACCATCTTCGCCGTGCGTGAGACAAGGTTTCCAAAGTCGTTCGCCAGGTCGGCATTGTACTTCTCGCGAAGCATGTCCTCCCTGATCTCGCCGTCCTGGCCAAAGCGGAAAAGAGTCAAAATCAGATAGCGGGCGCCGTCCACACCAAAGTCTTTCACCCAGGCGTCCGGTTTGATCACATTGGCCAACGACTTGCTCATTTTTTGGCCGATAACGGTCAGATACCCGTGGATAAACATTTCATCCGGCGGTTTTTCACCGGCGGCGAGAAGCATCGCCGGCCAGTAAATGGCATGGAATTTCAAGATATCTTTGGCCATCAGGTGCAAAACCGACCCATTCTGCCACCATCGGGCGAACTCATCCGGCCGATCGCCGTAGCCGATCGCCGTGATGTAATTGGAGAGGGCGTCAATCCAGACGTACGCCGTCTGGGACCGGTCAAAGGGCAGGGGAATCCCCCATTCCACCTTTTCCCGCGAGATGGAAAAATCATCCAACCCCTGGGCAAAAAGTCCCAGCACTTCCCGCTTGCGCTGTTTTGGCCGGATCAGAATATCGTCGTTTGCGATCAGCTCCTTGAGCTTTGCCAAATAGGCCGAGAGCCGGAAGAAATAGTTCCGTTCGCTGAGTTCCCGCGGTTTGAGCGTCGGGTGCACCGGGCAGCGGCCATCAACGACTTCCCGACCGCTTAAGAATTTCTCACAGCCGGTGCAATACAACCCGCGATACTCGCCTTCGTACACGACGGGCCTGCCGTCCGGACCGACCGTGTCATGCAACCGCTGGAGCATTTTCTCCACGCCCCTGACGTGCGCATCTTCTGTTGTGCGGATAAAGCGGTCATATTCGATCTCCAGTGACCGCCAGGCGTCTTTGAAAGCGGCGACAATTTCATCGCAGTGTTCGATCGGGGACATCCCGCGAGAGCGGGCGGCCTCAGCGATTCTTTCGCCGTGCTCATCCGTACCGGTAAGAAAGAAGACCTCACGTCCGAGAAGCCGGTGCGCCCGGGCGAAAAAATCGGCGGCAACGGTTGTATAGGCGTGGCCGAGGTGCGGCCGGTCATTGACATAATAAATGGGCGTCGTAATCAGCACCCGGCCGGTTTCTGCAGGAGAAACAGCCATATAATTGCTCCGCGCGATTGTTTTTCCGGAAAGAATCGACCGGTCATCCGTGGCGCGTATGCCGGCCGGCCTACGATTTCATCCACGGCCGGCGGCGTGTGGCGCGACGGACATCGACTGAGCGGACCTTTTCCTCCTCTCCGGACTCGTGCCGGAGCACCATCTGGTCGCGCAATACGATGATGCGATCGACCCTCCCCTTGCCCCTGTCGGTCGTGTAGTCGGAACCCGGTTTGGGGTACGATTTCATCACCTGGCGGTAAAACTCGCACTCATGTCTCAGGCAGCACAATAGCCGCCCGCAGTTGCCCGAGATTTTCGCCGGGTTGAGCGACAGGCTTTGCTCCCGCGCCAGCTGGGTGGTGATCGGTTCAAACTCGCGCAAAAAAGCGTTGCAGCACTGCTGGAGGCCACACACGCCAAGGCCGCCGACGCGGCGCGCCTCATCGCGGGCGCCGATCTGTCGCAGTTCAATCCGCGTCCGGTAGATAGCGGCCAGGTCCTTGACCAGCTCGCGAAAGTCGACCCGTTTTTCGGCCGTGAAATAAAAGGTGACCTTATTGCCGTCGTACTGCCATTCCACGTCCACGAGTTTCATCTTCAGCCCGCGCTTGGCGATCAGTTTCAAGCATTCGACGCGGGCGTCCATTTCTTTTTGCCGGTTTTGCCCGTGGACATGCAGTTCGTCCGAGGTGGCCAAGCGCAGGATCGGCAAGGGCTTGATATTCGCCGGATTGACCCGTGCGGCCGGGACGGCCGTGATGACCTGTCCTACGTCTTCGCCGCGTTCCACCTGGAGGATGACCCAGTCGCCGGGCTTTATTTTCAACTCGTACGGGTTACGGTAGAGTTCCTTTCGCGTACCTATGAATTCGACCATGAACACCCGGGCCTCCCCGGCCGGTTCGCTTGTGGCGGAGGGTGCGTCTTGATTCTGGTCGGCCATTACCTATTCCTCCATCTCCAACTGTACTCAAGAAATACGGGCCACGCGCCAAGTCAAGCGAAGCAATTGTGCCCACCGATCGCGATCATGCTCCGCCGGTTGACCTGCACCCCAGATCCCCACTTATATTATCGGCCCGACCGCAACATCGGCCGTTTATTGTGGGAAGAGCAAAAATCAGCCACAAGCGGCCGTCGGTGCCCCCCTGTTGTGGTGCAAGAGTTAATCTCTCAGCTTGGGTGAAGGTGCATTGGAAAGTTGTCAGGTGGCACTGCCTTGCCGGAAAAGGATACGGCCATGGAAATGAAATGTGAAATCGTCGGTGAGGATTCCAGGTTTAAGGGTGTGGTCAAAGTCCGGGTGCCGGGGGTCTATGGCCCGAAAAAAGGTGTGCCGTTGCCCACCAAAAGAATGTGCTTCAGTTCGGGCATCTCTCTGACCCGTTCTAAGATCTGCTCTTCCAAGTATGCGACGTTGCCGAAGAACAACGCGTCGTTGAAACGGATTACGGCGATATGCCGGCACAGCTCAAGACCCCAGCGGTCCGCACCCCGATACGTGCCGTCGGTATACCGCGACAAGAGCACCATGTCGGGTTTGATATTGCGCAGCAACAATAATCCTACCGAGAGCGCCACGCCGATAATGATTCCCCGGTCAAGATGCGGGGCAAAGGCCAGCGTACAGACAGAAGTGATCAGGGCGGACCGCACCGTCGTGTTTGTGTGCCCGCCAGGCGTGGATGAACACCGTGACGTTGACCAGGCCAGGGAAATGCGTGGTGTGCTTTGGTGCTGCACAAAAAGCCAGCCCGGCTCAAATGCCGGGCCGCGTCCGTGGAGATACCAACGGCACAGTGACGGTTATTTTGCTGCGCACGCGTCGAGCATTTCCCGGCCCTTCGTCGTATCGCCCAGCATGCAGAAGTTGATATCCTTGATGTACTTGTTCATCACGCGCTGGATCTCGGTGGGGGAGACTTCTCCGATCAACTCGATGCGTTTTTCCGCCCACTGAAAACCCTTTCCCACAATCTCGTGCATGGCCAGTTGTGATGCCTGGCCGGCGTTGGTCTGCTCGGCCATCAACGTTTCGGTGGTTAGGACTTTGATTTTGTCGTGGAGGTCCTTATCCGGCACCGGTTCGTTCTGGATGCGTGCCACTTCATCGAGCATGACCGTCATCGCCTGCGCCGGATCGACGGAGGTCACGTACAAGAGCCCGTAGTTGTCCCGGCGGCCGGCCATGACCGAAGAAACGGCGTAGGTCAGATTGCGCTTGGTGCGGACCTCCTCGAACAAACGGTCGCGCAGGATGTCCAGCCCGACAAACATCGGCACGGCGTCCGCGACATTGTCCGGCGCCGGAGTGGGGAAATATGCGCGCACGTAGTTGGTGGGCAGTTCGCGCGTCTCGAGTTTATGCTGGGGGGAGGTTATGCCTCCGGGTGTGGGGAGTCGTGGCGGTTCGTATGTCTCCACCGCCAGACCACCCAGGCCCTCTCTGACCAAGCTGGTCGCCGCAGCTTTATCCACGTTGCCGACAAAGATGACCAGCGCGCGGGCCTTACTCACGTTTGCCTGTTGATACTCCAAGAGGATATCGGATGAGAGCTTCTCGATCGTTTCCTCGGTGCCGTTTGGCGAGACGGCGTAGGGATGGCCGCGATAAAACAGGGCGTCGCTTAACAGCCGCGCGTACCCGTCCGGGTCGGCTTTTGTCTGGCGCACGTCATTTTGCTGGCGTTCCTTGACTAAGTCCACGTCGGATTCTTCGCAGAGCGGATGGGCGATCACATCGGCGAAGATCTTCCACGACTCCTCGAGGTGGCGCTTCAGGCACTGCATGTTGACCGAGGTGTAGTCGTGCCCGGCATCATATCCAATGGTCGTGCCCATGCGCGCCAGCTCTGAGCGCAGTCTTTCCTTGGGGTAGTTTTTCGTTCCCTCCTGCGCCGTGCGAAACAGCACCGCCTCGATACCGGCCTGGCTTGTCCCGTAATGGCCAATCCCGCCCTTAAGATAGAACTGCGCGGCGACGATCTCATTGGCGGTGTTCATCTTGACGATCACATCAATACCGTCGACGGCAAACTTCTCGACGGCCAATCCCGTTGAGCTCGTAAACAGCACCATGCCGGTCACCATCGTCAATAGGGTTAGACGTTTCATCAGTTTGTCTCCCCGATTTGCAGGTTCTGTTGATCACTTGCGGAAAGCAGGACCCCGGTTATGGCGGGTTTGCCCTTGACATAAGTGTTGATGTACTTATAGATGTCGTCCCGGGTAACCCGGCGCAGGTTGTCGATGTAATCAAGATAATACTGCAGATCGCCGGCACACCACCAGTACGAAATGGTGTGCGCAAACTGGTTGGCCTGCTCCCGGCCATAGATCTCAGAAATCTCCAGTTGATTCTTGGCAAATTCCAGCTGTTCGTCGGTGAAGTAATCCGGATCGTCGAATTTTTCGATCTCGGCTGCGATGGCGGCCAGGGCGTTTTCGCAGCGGTCGGCCGAGGTGCGGGCACTCAGGGTGATTGGCCCGGTGTAGACCAGCGACTGGTAGCCGAACCCCACGAAATCGACCAACCCGGCGTCGACGAGATTTTTCTGGAACCTGGAGTCGGGCTGGCCAAGGATAAAGGAGAAGACATCGGCGGCGAAGGTGCCGGCCACGTCATCGCGCATGCTGGGGCCGTGCCAGGTCCGCTGGATGAAAATGAAGTTGACCGGCTGCACGACCGCGATTGTTTTACCCTCGGTAAGCGGCGGGTGCTCGGGAATGGGGAACTCTTCAAACGGATCGTTGCCTGGTTCCCAGTCGCCAAACATTGCCTCAACTTGCCTGAAGACGTCATCGGGTTTGACATCGCCGGCCACGATCAGCGCGGAGTTGTTGGGGATATAGTAGCGCGACTGAATCATGCGCAGTTTTATCTCATCGGTGGCCAGAATGGTATCGCGGTCGCCGATGACGTTTTTGCGGCTGAAGTACTTATACCACATTCCCCTGCCGACGGCCTGCCCCAGGTGGAAAAAGGGGTTGGCTTCCGCACGGTCAAACTCGGCAATGACAACTTCGCGCTCGCGGAGCAGTTCTTCGTGCAAAAACAGCGGGTAGCGGATGGCATCGTTCATGAACTTCAACCCGTCGGCCAGGTCATCCTTGTGCAGGGTGAAGTAGTAGTTGACGCGTTCCTCGGAAGTGGTCCCGTTCCAGGAGATTCCCAGCTCGCGGGTGCGCTCCAGGTACCGCTCCTGATTGGGGATTTCCTTGTTCGCCTTGAAAAACATGTGCTCGTAAAGGTGGGACAGCCCGTCCAGTTCGGGCGGTTCGGTGTAGGCGCCGTTTTTCGCGCAGATTTCTATCGTGGCCAGCGGCACGCCATGGTTTTCGATGACGATGACCTCCAGGCCGTTACCCAGGACTTTCGCCGTGATCCCGTATTTTTGTGCCAGGACGGGGGTCCAGAGGAGCACCATCAGGCCCATCGCCAAGAGCACGTGTTTGAATATCATGATCCCTCCCTTGAAAGCCTTTCGGCTCATCCGGATACTCTCCGATCCCACCGGGCCGCGACCGGTAAATTTCCTGTCATGATACAGGGGCATTGATGGGTCGAACAAGCACTTTTCACAGGAAGTAACCCGATCCGAAGGGGACCGCCGGATTTGCCGGAGCCATATTCCTTCAGGTGAGCGGGGGATGGACGTACAACTCAATGGTCAACAGATGGTTAAAAGCGACAAAGCGGAACGGCCAGACATATTCGGAAATACTATAGGGCGATTCCCGTGTTGTCGTTAGGGCTGCACGACCGCCTCTACGGTCTTTTGCGAAGGGTATACGAGCTAAGAACCTTCAGGTAGTTGGCCCGCTCGAAGGCTGCGGGTTCGGCGATTGCGCGGAAGCTCATGCTGCCCTGCATCTGACTGATTGACTCGTATTCGTGTTCTTCCATCCAGGCGATCAGGTCGTTCTTCACGGCGGTCAGATGCTCAATTCCGTTTTCCAGAAGTGCCGAGGTCATCATTGCCACCTTTGCCCCGGCCATCATTGACTTGAGAACCCCCTCGGCAGCGTGGACTCCGCCGGTAACCGCAAGGTCGGCCTTGACGTGGCCATAGAGAATCGCCACCCAGTGTAAGCGTAGCAAAAGTTCGTCGGGACGGCTCAGCGTAAGGCGGGGCACGGCTTCAACGTTTTCTAAGTCGAAGTCCGGCTGGTAGAAACGGTTGAATAAGACCAGGGCGTCAGCACCGGCCTCGTCAAGTTTGCGACATGTGTTGGCGATGGCGCTGAAGTGGTGCCCGATCTTGACCGCCACCGGGATGTTGAGGCCGGCTTTAACGTTGTGCACCACGTCGCGGTGCATTTTTTCCACCTGCGTGCCGACCGTCTCAGGATTGGTGGGAATGTAGTAAATATTCAACTCCAACGCGTCTGCTCCGGCTTCTTCCATTTTCTTACTGTATTCGATCCACCCTCCGGTCGAAACCCCGTTTAAGCTGCCGATGACGGGGATGTCCACCGCCTCTTTCGCCCGCCGCACGTGTTCGAGGTAACGTTCGGGCCCCAGCTTGTAGGTGTTGATATCGGGGAAATAGGAGATTGCCTCGGCATAATGTTCACCGTGTGAGAGATGGCGGTCCAGTTCGTTGCTTTCCAGCGTGATTTGCTCTTCAAAGAGTGAATGGAGGACAATCGCCGACGCGCCAGCATCTTCCATCTTCTTGAGATTACCCAGGTCTTCGCACTGCGGCGAGGCGGAAGCGACCAGCGGATTCTTCAGTTTACAGCCCAAGTAGTCTGTCGACAGATCAATCATTGCCTTTCTCCTTCGCCTCGCCGTCTGATGGCATGGCTGCTAGGTATTCGTAGAGCCGCCAGCGCGTGTGCACGTCCTTTCGGGCCGCCTGCAACAACCGTTCCGCCGCCTCCGGGGCACTATGCACCAGCATCGTGTATCGTGTTTCGTTATATATGTATTTCTCCAGGGGCAGCGACGGCGGTCTGGAGTCAAGCTTCAATGGGTTCTTGCCTTCCTTGGCCAGATCGGGATTGTAGCGGATAAGCGGCCAGTACCCGGATTGCACCGCCGCCTTTTGCTGATCCAGGCCGTACACCAGGTTGTACCCGTGGGCGATACAGTGGCTGTAGGCGATAATGAGCGATGGCCCGTTGTACGCTTCCGCCTCTAAGAAGGCTTTGATCGTCTGGGTATTGCTCCCGCCCATTGCCACGCGGGCGACGTAGACACTGCCGTAGTTTATCGCCATCATTGCCAGGTCTTTTTTGGGCGTGGGCTTACCGCTGAAGGCGAACTTGGCCACCGCCGCGCGCGGTGTTGCCTTTGACATCTGGCCGCCGGTGTTGGAATATACCTCGGTATCCAAAACCAGCATGTTCACGTCGCGCCCCATGCTCAAGACGTGGTCCAGCCCGCCATACCCGATGTCGTACGCCCAGCCGTCGCCGCCCACGATCCAGACACTCTTTTTCACCAGGGCATCGGCTAACTGAAAGAGGTCGCGCTCTTCCGGGGTCTTTGGGTTTTGCAGTTTCTCTCTAAGCAGCCTGACTCGTTCGCGTTGCGCGGCAATCCCGGCGTCGTCGGATTGGTCGGCCTCCAACAGGGCAGTGACCAGCCGATCGCCGGTCTTTGAGGATAGCCGCTGGAGCAACTGGCGGGCGTAATCATTTTGTTTGTCGACAGCCAGCCGCATTCCCAGCCCGAACTCGGCGTTATCTTCAAACAGGGAGTTCGTCCAGGCCGGGCCGCGCCCCTCGTGGTTGATCGCCCACGGTGTGGTGGGCAGGTTGCCCCCGTAAATCGAAGAACACCCGGTGGAATTGCAGATTAGTGCACGGTCACCGAATAGCTGGCTTAACAGCTTCACATACGGGGTCTCGCCGCAGGCCGCGCAAGCACCACAGAATTCAAACAAGGGCTGGAACAACTGGATGTCCCGTACCTTATTCAGGGCCAGCTTTCGCCGATCGAACTCGGGAAGGCCAAGGAAGAATTCCCAGTTGGCGGCCTCCTGCTCCCGAATCGGCGGCTGGGGCTCCATGTTGATCGCCAGGTGGGAGGGGTCGCTTTTGCTCTTGGCCGGGCAGGCCTCCGCACACAGGGCGCATCCCGTACAGTCTTCCGGCGCGACCTGCAGGGTATAGTGAAGGTCTTTGAATTCGCGAAAGCGGGACGGCACAGATTTAAATGTGGGCGGCGCCTCGGCCAAAAGCTCTGACGCGCAGAGTTTCGCCCGAATCGTCGAGTGCGGGCAGACCATAACGCACCGGCCGCACTGGCTACACAGCTCTTCGTCCCACACCGGAATCTCCAGGGCGATATTGCGTTTTTCCCATTGCGTTGTACCACTCGGATATGTACCGTCATCCGGCATCGCGCTGACCGGCAGGTCATCACCCTGCCCGGCGATGATCTTCGCCGTAACCTGCTGCACGAACTCCGGCGCCTCGGCCGGCACTGGGGGATGGATATCAAAGGTACTGGTGACCTGATCGGGGACCTTGACCTCGTGGAGCCGGTCCACGGCGGCATCCACGGCGGCAAAGTTTTTCTTGACGACGGCTTCGCCGCGGGCGCCGTAGGTCTTTTCGATGGTGTTTTTGATCGCCTCGATGGCCTGTTCACGAGACAGCAGGCCGGTGACGGTGAAAAAGCAGGTCTGCATGATTGTGTTGATGCGCGCCCCCATTCCCGTCTCTTGGGCAACCTTGTACGCGTCAATGACGAAGAAGCGAAGCTTCTTATGGATGATATGTTCCTGAGCCGTCCGGGGCAGGTGATCCCAGATCTCGTCCGGCCCGTACTGGCTGTTGAGCAAAAACGTGCTGCCCGGCACGGCGGTCTTCAGCATGTCGAAGCGTTCCAAGAACGAAAACTGGTGGCAGGCCACGAAGTTGGCCTTGTTGATCAGGTAGGTGGAGTGAATCGACTGGGGCCCGAAACGCAGGTGCGAGACGGTCAGCGAACCGGCCTTTCTTGAATCGTACACGAAATAACCCTGTGCGTTGTTGTCTGTCTCCTCACCGATGATCTTTATCGAGTTTTTGTTCGCCCCCACCGTGCCGTCGGCGCCCAGGCCATAAAACATGGCCCGTACCGTACGGGGATCTTCCGTGGAGAAGCCGGGATCATAATCCAGGCTGGTGTGGGTAACGTCATCATCGATCCCGATGGTAAAGTGGTTCTTGGGCTTGGGCTTTGCCATTTCATCAAAGATGCCCTTGACCATGGCGGGGGTGAATTCCTTGGAGGAAAGCCCGTAGCGGCCGCCGATGATCCGGGGCATCGACGTGAACTTTCCATTGCCTCCACTAATGACCTCGCTTAAGGTCGTAACCATGTCGAGGTACAACGGCTCCCCCGGGCTGCCCGGTTCCTTGGTGCGATCCAGCGCAGCGATGGTCTTTACAGTCGGCGGGAGGGCGTCGATAAAGTGCGGCGTGGAGAATGGACGGTACAGGCGTACTTTCAGCAGGCCCACTTTTTCGCCTTTTTCGGCGAGGTACTCTACGGTCTCATGCACGGCTTCCGCGCCGGAGGCCATGATGGCAATCACCCGCTCGGCGTCGGGAGCGCCGATATAATCGAAGAGGTGGTACTGGCGGCCGACGACCCCGGCGAACTTGTCCATCACGTTCTGCACGATTGTCGGGCAGGCCTGGTAATATGGGTTCACCGTCTCGCGGGCCTGGAAATACACGTCGGGGTTTTGTGCGGTGCCGCGGATAAACGGCCGATCCGGCGAGAGCGCCCGCCGCCGGTGCGCGCGGACCAACTCATCGTCAATCATCGCCCGGGCGTCGTCTTTGGTGAGCTGCTTGACTTTCATCACCTCGTGCGAGCTGCGGAAACCGTCAAAGAAATGCAAGAACGGCACCCGGGATTCCAGGGTGGCGGCCTGGGCGATCAGCGCGAAATCCATCACTTCCTGGATGGAGTTGGAAGCCAGAAGGGCAAAGCCGGTGGCCCGCACAGCCATAACGTCTGAGTGATCGCCAAAAATAGAGAGGGCCTGGCAGGCGAGAGCGCGCGCGGACACGTGGATGACCAGCGGGGTCAGCTCACCGGCAATCTTGTACATTGTGGGAATCATCAACAGCAAGCCCTGTGAGGCGGTGAAGGTGGTGGCCAGCGAACCGGTTTGCAGTGCGCCGTGCAATGCCGCGGCCGCCCCCCCCTCGCTTTGCATCTCGACCACGGTCGGTATCTCGCCCCAGATGTTGGTCTTGCCCTCGGCGGACCACTGGTCGGCCAGTTCGCCCATCCCCGAGGAAGGCGTAATCGGGTAGATGGCGATGACCTCGTTAACCATACAGGCGGAGTAGGAAGCCGCCTCGTTGCCGTCAATCATTACCACAGGTCGGTTCATTATCTCTCTCCGTTTTGTAAGCGGCGTCTTTGTGTGGTATCGGCAGGGGATACTTCTCGATAAGCGTCACCGACGACCCGGCCGTTGTTCGGCCTACCCCCGCGGGTTTTGCGCTTTGCCGGCGGCAAATCAGGCCGCATGGTGATGACCGATGTCATGCGCTCCACCCCCGCCGCTTAAACCTACATCATTTTACGCCGTCAAGGCAACAGAAACGAAGTTTACCATGACAAGAAATGCCAACCGTACTTCTGTAATGATTTGATGCCGGTCAGACGGTGCAGACGAGGTTTTTGCCGGCGCCCTTCGCCCGGTAGAGCGCCTGGTCGACCGATTCGACGAGCTCGTCTTCCGGGCGGCCGTTTTCCGGGTAGGTGGAAATGCCGACCGAAACTGTAACTCTCGCCAGTTCCTCTCCGTTGGCACCGACCTCAAAGCGGGCCTCGGCAATACCTTTTCGGATACGTTCGCCAATCTTGTAGGCTTCGGCCTGGCCGGTCTGGGGAAGAATGACCATAAACTCCTCGCCGCCGTAACGGGCCAGGATGTCCACGTCCCGGATGCAGCCGGAGATCACGCGGACGATTCGCTTAAGCAGCCGGTTGCCGGTCTCATGCCCGTACGTGTCGTTGAATCGCTTAAACCAGTCGATATCGATCATAATCAGGGACAGCGGCTGCCCGTAGCGCACGCTCCGTTTCTTTTCGTCTTCCAGGCGGGTCTTGAAATGACGATAGTTAAAGATGTCGGTCAGCTCATCGGAGATGGTGAGTTGTTCCATTTTCTGGTGCAAGAAGACGTTTTCCAGCGCCATGGCCGCGGAGTTGGCCAGGATGGCGAAGACGTGTTCCTCACGTTCGCCGAAGGCGTTGATCTTCGGCGATTCGGCATTTAAGATCCCGGTTGTTTTCCCCTGGAAGATCATGGGCACGGCCAGTTGGGAGCGAAAGGTGTCTTTCCCCCTTGAGCCCGGCCGGTCCTGCCGCCGGTTCGCATTGCGCCGGGCGTCACCGACTTCAAGCACGACCTTGAAAAACGGTGTCATGCGGACCGGGCGGGGTTGCGAGAAAATAACGGTATCCACGTTCTGAACCCGGCCATGCAGAAAGAGTCTCTTTTTGTTTTGATCCCAGAGTAAGAGTTCGCAGCGAGGAAACCCGAACAGGTTGCGGGAAATCCAAAGCACGCGCTCGGTCAGATCATCAACTTTCAAGATTGTGCCCAGATCGCGTGATGCCTCGTAGACCAGTTCCAGCCGGCGGTGCGCCCGTTCCAATTCCGTGGTCCGCTCGTTCAGCTTATCGAGGGCATTTAAGAGTCTCTTTTCGGATTGGCCGCTGAACTTGGCATAATATCCCGAACCAGAGGTGAACACCCACAGGATAACCAGGCGCAGGACGAGGGGGCCGGCAGATATGGTCCCGGGTGCGGTAGCACCGGCGGCGAGGTATGATCCGGAGGCAGCCAGAGCGGTGATCAGCCCGGCGCGGAAGCCCAGCCTGATGGTGGCAAAGGGAAGTAACAAGTAGAATAGTACATAGAAGGGGCTGTCGAACCCGCCGGTGAACCGGGTTAACAGGGAGATAAAAACGAGATCAAAGGCCAGCGTCGAGTAATGCAGTGCTTTGGAGCTTACCCACCCGCGGCTGATCGAAAAAAGAAAAAACCAAAGGTGCACCCCGAAGGCGCCGAGCAGGATCAAGGCCGGCATTTGGCCCAGCGGGGCGGTGGGCGCAACAATAGCCCAAACGCCTAAACCGGCAAAGCTGATCGCCCGCACCAAAAAGAAGGTATCATCAAGGCGCGGTAAAAGTGAGTATGCCTCGGGTGCCAGTTTGCTCATCGTCTCCCGATAGCCTCCTGTGCCCAGACTGCATAAAACAGGTCTAATTGGTTATATCGGCGCTGGTTGCCTACCGGTTAAACGTCGCCCCGCCCGAAGGAAGCCGGAAAGCCTCAAGGCTGCTGGGCAGTGTCGGAAGCGGATGAATGTCGCTGAAGACCATACATGTGGATTACGGAGACAAAGAGAAAACATCTTGCCCTTTCGTTACCGCTTTTGGATGTTGCGCAAAACGCAACACTCGGTAGACCGCATCCGTAGGTGGGTACGGGTCTGTTTTGCCGGTTGAACTCGAGGTAAAGGGACATGATAGGCAAATGCACAATTCCGGCGGCGTTTTTCTCCACAATTATCATGTCGATAATACTGTGTTCTTCAGCTCTGGCCACCCGTTTTGAGGGTGGACAATCGGTGTACATCGTCGACACGGTCACGATCAACGACGATTTGTTTGCCGGCGGCCAGAACGTGAACGTCAACGGGCACATCAGGGGAGACCTGATTATCAGCGGGATGTCGGGCACACTCGGCGGGGAGGTTGACGGCTCGGTGATGGCCTTCGTGTACCATTTCAAAATGTCCGGGCACTGCCGCAATTCGGTGCGGGCTCTGGCCAGACGCATCGATGTCGATGGCCACATCGAGCGGAACCTGATGGTGTTCGGCGAAGAGGTGATTCTGGGGGAACAGGGTTGGGTGGAAAAGGATGTCCATGTTGGGGCGAACAAGATTCTGATCCAGGGCCGGATTGGCGGAAAGCTCGAAGGTGGCGGGGGAGAGGTTTACATCTCCGGCCAAATCGACGAAGATGTAAGGATCGAGGCCCGCAGTGTAGTCATTCAATCCACCGCGATCATCGGCGGGAACTTGACCACCGTGGGGGAAAAAGAACCGAAAATCGAACCCGGCGCGCAAATCCTGGGCGTAACCTCCCACTCCCTTCCGGAAAAGAAGGAGGGCGGCGGGTATAGCTTTGGTGATTTCCTGGGCGATATGTGGTCGTTTTTGGCCCTGGCCCTGATCGGTGGAATTCTATTGGCGCTGTTTAGGGGATTCACCCGCGAGGTGACCGGCTATATCCAAACGCACTGGCTGAAATCCCTTGGACTGGGTTTTGTCTTTTTCGTGTGCCTGCCGATTGCGGCACTCATTTCGGTGATTACCCTGGTCGGTATCCCGGTGGGGTTGACCGTCCTGGCCGGCTGGTTGTTGCTGTTTTACCTGTCGAAAGTCTTCGCCGCGATCATCATCGGTGAGTGGACGTTCCGGAGACTCCGCCGGGGCCGGACGCCCGGGCTGTTTTGGTCGCTGCTTGTCGGGCTGGTCATCATCATCCTGGTTTTGAAAATCCCGTATATCTGGCTGGTGATCAAACTAGCCATCATCTTTATGGCTTTTGGCGGGTTTTTCTCAGCCGCCGCGCACCGCTATGCCCAAACGCCCCGAACAAGCGAAACTGCTTAGAGTGCCGTGACAAGCTGGATGATTGATGTGCGGCAGGACCCGCCGGCGGTCCTGCCATTTCACCGCCGTTAGGCTTTGACGCCGCAGCACTTCTTGAATTTTTTTCCGGAACCACAGGGGCAGGGATCGTTGCGCCCGACTTTGGGGGTTGCCCGGCGGACGGGTTTTTTCTTGCCGGCTTTACGGGCCTCTTCGGGGGCTTCGCGGTAGCCCATCCGGTCGGCGGCCTCATGGACCTCGGTCATTACCTCCCGGCCCGGCGGCGGCGCCTGGGCTTCGGGAGCGGACACGCGCAGGCGGAAGATCATCTCCACGGCCGCACGGTCAATTTTCTCCACCAGCCCGGCAAACGAGGCGTACGCTTCTTTTTTGAATTCAATGAGCGGGTCGCGCTGGCCGTAGGCCCGCAGGCCGATCCCCTGCTTGAGCTGGTCCATTTCATAAAGGTGTTCGCGCCAGTGTTCGTCGGTCACGCGCAGGATGGCGAACTTTTCCAACTGGCGCATCAGGGGGGCGCCGAGGGCTTTTCCCTTGTTTTCGTGCATGGAGTATGCCGCAATCTTGACGCGCTCGATAAGCTCCTCCCGCTGAATTGACTCAAATTCCTTGTCGGAGAAATTCAGATCGACGAGCAACGTCTTGAAAAGCTCGTTTTTCAGTGCACCGGTTTCCCAGGCCTCCGGCGGAGCGCTTGCGGGGCAGTACTGGTTGATAATGTCCTCGGCGACCGTGCCGATCATCTCGACCACCTCGTCTTTCATTTCTTCACGCTCCAGCGCGGCGGCCCGGCGGTCGTAGATCACCTCGCGCTGCTGGTTCATCACATCGTCATATTCCAGCAGGTGTTTGCGGATGGAGAAGTTCTGTCCCTCAACTTTTTTTTGCGCGCGCTCGATGGACTTGGTCACCATGGAATGCTCGATGACCTCACCCTCCTTAACACCCAGCTTATCCATCACCGTGGCGATGCGCTCGGAGCCGAACAGTCGCATCAGATCGTCTTCCAGTGAGAGGAAAAACCGCGACGCCCCGGGGTCACCCTGCCGGGCTGAACGTCCGCGCAGCTGGCGGTCAATGCGGCGGGCCTCGTGCCGCTCGGTGCCGATGATCTGCAGCCCGCAGGGAACGTCCTCACGGCAGTTGAGCTCCGCCAGGTACGGGCAGATATCGGACTGGCCGTTCTCAAGGATCAGCGCGCAACTGGGATAGCGCACCACGCCCTCGCCGAGCTTGATGTCGGTACCGCGCCCGGCCATGTTGGTGGCGATGGTCACTGCGCCTTTTCGCCCGGCAAACTGGACGATTTCCGCCTCGCCTTGGTGGTGTTTGGCGTTGAGGACATTATGCTTGATCTCCCGACGGCTGAGCATGCGCGAAAGCGTTTCGGAGGCGTCTACGGAAACTGTCCCGACCAGGACCGGCCGCCCCTGTTCGTGCAGGCGCACGATTTCATCGATGATGGCGTTGTATTTTTCTCGGCGGGTACGGAAGATGAGGTCGTCGAAGTCGATGCGCCGGACCGGCTTGTTCGTGGGGATAGAGGTGACGTCGAGTTTATAGATATCGAAAAACTCTGCCGATTCGGTGACCGCGGTGCCGGTCATCCCGGCCAGCTTGTCGTACAGCCGGAAGTAGTTTTGCAGGGTGATCGTGGCCAGGGTCTGCGTTTCGCCCTCGATTTTTACCCGCTCCTTGGCTTCGATTGCCTGGTGCAGGCCGTCGGAATACCGCCGCCCCGGCATCAGCCGGCCGGTGAACTCATCGACGATCAACACCTTCCCCTCCTGCACGACGTACTCGACGTCTTTTTCAAACAGGGTGTAGGCTTTCAAGAGCTGGCTGATATTGTGCACCTTCTCGGAGCGCTCGCTGTGTCGGCGATAGATTTTGTCTTTTTCCCGGGCCAACTCGACATCGTTTAAATCATCGCGCTCTTCGAGCTTGACGATCTCGGTGCCGATGTCGGGAATGATAAACGTCTCCTGTTCCTCGGGCCGCAGGCTGTTTAAGCCGGTCTCGGTCAATTCGATGGTATTGCCGCGTTCGTCGATCGCGTAGTAGAGCTGGTCGTCGATTTCGCTCATGCGCTTGTCGCGGGTGTAGTCGGCCTCGACGCGGGAGATGATCTTCTTGACCCCCTGCTCCTTGACAAACTTCAGGTAGCGCTTGTTCTTCGGCGCGCCACGCTTGACCGCCAGAAGCTTGATCCCCGCTTCATATTCCTCGCCTTCGGTGAAGAGCTTTTCTCCCTCGGCGACCAGGCGGTTGCAGACCTCGGTCTGGCGCCTGTTCAGCCGCTCAACGAGCGGGCGCGTCTCGGTGTACCGCTCGTCTTTCTGGTGCGCCACCGGCCCGGCGATAATCAGCGGGGTACGCGCCTCGTCGATTAAGACCGAGTCGACCTCGTCGACGATGGCATAATGAAAGTTGCGGTGCACACGTTCTTCGACGCGGACGGCCATGTTATCCCGGAGGTAATCGAAACCGAACTCGTTGTTGGTGCCATAGGTAACGTCGCAGGCATAATGCTCGCGGCGGGTTTCGGGGTCCATGTCGTGCTGGATGCAGCCTACGGTCAGGCCCAGCATCTCAAAGATTTTGCCCATCCAATCGGCGTCGCGCCGGGCCAGGTAGTCATTGACCGTGACCAGGTGCACCCCCTTGCCTTCCAGGGCGTTGAGGTATAAAGGAAGGGTGGCAACCAGCGTTTTCCCCTCGCCGGTGGCCATCTCGGTAATCTTGCCCTGGTGCAGAACCACGCCACCGATGAGCTGAACGTCGTAGGGGATCATATCCCATTCGGTTTCGATCCCGGCGACCGACCACCGTTGGCCCATCAGCCGGCGGCAGGCTTCCTTGACCGCCGCGTATGCCTCGGGTAAGACGTCATCACGCGTTGCGCCGTCGGCCAGACGCTTTTTGAACTCTTCGGTCCCGGCTTTCAGCTCATCATCGGAGAGGTCGTGATATTGTTCGTAGAACTCGTTTATTCGTTCGACGATGGGCTTGATGCGCCTGACGTCCCGGTCGTGCTTTGACCGGAAAACCTTGGATAGAAGTGCCTGAACCATGGCTCAATCTATTGCAACGACTTTGGTAGGTCAGGTTCCGAGCCCCGCGCACTGGCGCAGGGCGAGAAACCCGACAATCCGGGCTGCAAAATGGTGGGCAATGCCCACCCTATGTCTACATTCGGCCAGAAAACATACGTACCTGACCGTGGTTTTACAAATGAAATACGAAGCGGGTTGCCTGCATACCAGGCAGATGCGAGCATCTGCCGCGCACGAAAGGGGCCAACGAGGACGTCGGCCGTCCACGAAGTGTTTGCGCCTTTCAGGTGCTTAAAACTCGGTGCGGCCTTCGAGGGCTTTGGCCAGGGTGTGTTGGTCGGCGTATTCTACGTCGCCGCCCATCGGCAGGCCGCGGGCGATACGGGTTACTTTCACGCCGAGCGGCTTGAGCAGTTTGGCGATATACAACGCGGTGGTTTCCCCCTCGGGGGTGGGATTTGTGGCGAGGATGATTTCCTCTGCGCCTTTCTTGGCGCGCGCCACGAGTTCGGTGATCTTTAAATCTTCCGGGCCGATCCCGTCCAGGGGAGCAAACACCCCACCCAGGACGTGGAACACCCCCTCGTATGTTCCCGCCCGTTGAAAGGCGACTACGTCGTGCGGTTCCTCGACCACGCAGATGAGTTTTTGATTGTGTTCTTTGTCGCGGCAGATCGGGCAGGGGTCGTCATCAGTGATATTATAGCACACCGAGCAGGTGCGGATCTTTTCTTTAACATTTAGAATCGCCCGCGCCAGTTCGCGTGCCGACTCCGGCGCCTTGAGCACATGATAGGCCAAACGAAACGCTGTCTTTCTGCCGATTCCCGGCAGCCGGGCGAACTGCTCGACTAATTGCTCGAGTGTGGCGGAAGTCTGAGTCATGACATAATGATAGCAGTACAAGCCGGCGTTACACGTTCAACCCCGGGATCTGCAAACCCCCGGTGAGCCGGGACATTCCCTCGGCCTGTAATTTCTGTGCATTCTCCAGGGCCTGGTTGACCGCGGCGGTAATCAAGTCTTCCAGCATTTCGATATCCTCGGAGTCAACCACCTCGGGATCGATCTTCACCTGGAGGATTTCCTGCCTGCCGTTGGCCGTAACCTTAACCATCCCCCCGCCGGCGGTGCCTTCGACTCTTTTTTCGGCCAGTTCGGCCTGGATGCGTTCCATCTCCGCCTGCATCTTCTGCACTTGCTGGAACATCTTGCTCATATCTTTGGCCATCGCATTCTCCCTGCCCGCCGGCAGGCACGGTTTGGTCACCGGTCATCCGGCAGGATTTCGGCGTCGAACTTCTCGACGATCATGCGCAGTTTTTTATCGGTCTTTAAGAGCTCATCCGAATTCACCGGTATTTCGGCTGGCCGGTATTTCGGCTTTTTCTCCGGCGGCGGGCCGGAGTGCACGTGCAGCTGCACATGCAGGCGCTGGCCCATCTCGGCGGCCACCTCCGCCTGTATCATATTCATGTTCGATTTCTGCGCCAGTTGTTTTTGAATGTATCCGTTCCCGTGGTAAACAGTCACATCAACCGCCCCCCCCTCGCCCCGGGTGATACGGGCATCGGTTAAAAATCCGGCCATGATCGTTGAGTGCCGCCGAATGCGTTGAAGGATGCGCTCCCGCAGATCGTCACTGACCGCCTGGGCGCTGGCGGTGGGCACGGGTGAATTCTCCGCGGTTGGCGGCTCGGCGGTATCACGCTCGGCCTGTGGTTCCTGCTCAGCGGGCCGCGCGGTGTCTCGCGGTGCGACAGTTTTTTCATGATCGGTTGATTCCGTGTCAATTGGCCGGGCCTGAACTGCGGGTTGCGCAGGCAGTGTCGATGAGAAAAGATCGAATTCGGCGGCCGGTCCGGTGGTCGTGCCTTGTCGCAAGAGATCGTCAAGCTTGCCCAGGATCGTCCCGAATTCCACGGTGCGGTCCATCTTGGCGGCGCGCACGGCCAGCATTTGCGCGTCCATTAAGGGCTGGGTCGACCAGCGCAGGCGTCCCAAAAAGTCGCGCAGGTAATCGATCAGCCGGTATAGATCACCGATGGCAAACTTCTCAGCCTGGCGGCGATATTGTTCGCGCCGGTCGGCGGGGACATCCAACAAATCGGTGTCCGGGCCGAGCGTGGAGGCTAAAAGCAAATTGCGCAGGTGCTCGGTTAACTGCAAGCCGAATTCCGAAAAATCGCGGCCTTCATCGGCCACCCGGGAGACTTTTTTGATCGCCGCGCCCGCGTCATGTGTAGCAAAATCATCGACCAGGGCAAAAAGCAGAGAAACGTCAACCAGGCCGAGCGCTTCGTTGGTTACTTCCGCGGTGACCGTCTCAGCCGCGTAGGCCGAAACCTGGTCCAGAAGAGACTGCCCGTCCCGCAACGACCCGGCCGCCTTGTGGGCGATGATCTCGATCGCCTCCGGCTCAATGTCGATTTTTTCAACCTCAGAAATCCGCTTGAGGGCATCGGAGAGTGGGCCAAACGGGATCAGGCGGAAGTCGAATTTCAAACAGCGGGAGAGGATCGTTGCCGGGACTTTATGGACCTCGGTCGTGGCAAAGATGAAAACCACGTGCACGGGGGGCTCTTCCAGCGTTTTTAAAAGGGCATCGAACGCCGAGCCGGAGAGGCGGTGGACCTCATCAATGATGTAGACCTTGTAGCGCCCGCCGGTGGCGACGTAGTGCGAGGATTGGCGCAGGTCACGGATGTCATCCACGCCGGTGTTCGAGGCGGCATCGATCTCGATAACGTCGAGATAAGACCCGGCAGCGATATCCTTGCAGGGGGTGCACTTGCCGCAGGGATCGGGGGTTGTCCCACTCTGGCAGTTGAGCGCCTTGGCCAGGATACGGGCGGTGGTTGTCTTGCCGGTGCCACGGGGCCCGGCAAAGAGAAAGGCGTGATGGATCTTACCCGCGGCGAGCGCATTTTTCAGCGTGCGCACGATGTGCGGCTGGGCGATTATTTCTTCAAATGTCTGTGGCCGCCACTTGCGCGCTAATACCTGGTAGGTCATGCTAATCCCTGGGGGTGAATGGCCAAGAGATTTGTCCCCGTCTATTTCGCCACTCTCTATCTAAAATGTGGCGAATGTCTCCGCAATCCAACGACATTTTCTTGCGGTAAGATAATTCCCTGATTCTCTTGAGTCCAGTCCGGTCATCGGGCCGGGCACCGGCTCGGGCAGTCCAAAGGCTGACACCCACATAATCTGTCGGGCCTGCGGCTCGCGTCAGGAGCACAGGGCTCCTGACCTACTGATCGGTGGCCCGAATCAGGCGGGCAGGCCGCCTGACCTACAAGAGTGGATCGGCAACAGGGCGAGTTTCCGTCAAAATCCTCGTGATTCCTTGAATTAATCCGGTGGCGTATTGCAGCACCGGGGCGGGAATTGTAGATTTGCGGGCGGCAGGTATCCATATTTGCCCGGAACCGGGGAATAATAGCTTACGAGGAGAAGTTGTGAGATAGGTCTCTTTGTCGAAACCACGTCCCGCGCTTGCCGGGCGGGGTGCCTGATCATGGGAAGGTCTCAGGCAGACCGGGAACAAAGCCCCCCGCCGGACGTGTAAAGAAGAAGAAGATCATGTCAGACGGTTCAAAGATGAACAGTCCTGGTTGCCGCTGCCGCTTTCGCCTGATTGTTCTGGGTTTTCTACTTACCTGTGTGCTGTGGGCTTCGCCTTTGATGGCGCAGCGCGGCGCCGGCGGGCGAAGAGCAGTTCCGGTGACACCCGACCCCTCGTATTTTACGATCGCCCGGCTGAAATATCCGGGGGGAGGCGATTGGTACTGGGGATCCTCAGCGCTGCCCAACTTGCTCAATTATATCGTTGAAAAGACCAATATCCCGGTGAACACCGAAGAAGTGCGCGTCGAAGTCAGAAGCGACCGGTTGTTCGATTACCCGTTTTTGTTTGTCACCGGGCACGGAAACATCCATTTTTCGGATGACGACATTGAACGGCTGCGCCGCTACCTGCGGGGGGGAGGGTTTTTATTTATCAACGATTCCTACGGGATGGACCAGGCCGTGCACCGGGAACTCAAGCGCATCTTTCCCGATCGGTCGCTGGTGGAGCTGCCGTTTTCGCACCCGATTTACCATTCTTTTTATGATTTTCCCCGCGGGCTGCCGAAGATTCACGAGCACGACAAGAAGCCGCCCCAGGGATTTGCCATCCTCGAAGAGGAGCGGGTGGTCTTGTTTTACGCCTACGAGTCCGATATCGGCGATGGATGGGAAGACCCCCAGGTGCACAACGACCCCCCGGCCAAGCGGGAGGCAGCCCTGAAAATGGGAGTCAACCTTGCCTGCTACGCGCTCACCCGGTAACCGGCCCGGAGTAGTCGGGCACCTCCGGAAAAGGCGAAAAATCGGGTTGGTGGTGCGTCAGGTGGCTGTTCCCGCCGTAAAACAAATATGAAGCACAAATCGGCGGTGTGGTTGCCCGCCGGTGTTTTGAGGGTCGGAAGCGGACGATAAAGAAGAAAGAGTCCGGTTGTCGGTTTGACTGTATGTCACCTTTGATCAGTTACTCGCGAATTCGTGCGCGCTTGAAGACCGTGCGCCACCGCCTGGTATTGTTGAAAGTGGGTACGGGTGTTTTTGCCGCATTCGCTTATCTGGCCGCGGGGTTCCTTGTTGCCACCTCGTTGTCGCTTACCGGGATCGTCCCGGTGGGGGTGCGCGCCGGCTGGTGGCTGGCGATTGTGGCCGGGACCGCGGCGATCGTGGGGCCGGTCATCTGGAGGTATATCCTCTTTCCACCCTCGCCGGAGAAACTGGCTCTGGTAGTGGAAGCGGTGCATCCGCATTTGAAAAACCGGCTGATCGCCTCTCTGCAATTGCAGCGGTACTTGACATCCAATCCGGAGGGTTACTCCAGCGAGCTTGTCGGCCGGACGGTGGAGGAGGCAGACCGTCTTTCCGGGGAGATCGATCTGGCTGCCTGCGTGGATGCTTCCTTTTTCAAGCTGTGGTCGAAGCGGGCGGGGATGATGGCCCTGCTGGCCGTGGCCACGGTGTTATTCTTCCCCGGAGCAGCCGGCCGTGCGCTTTCATCCTTCTCCCAGCCGTTGACCCCGCTGGAGGAGCCGGTTTCCTATTCGATGGAAGTGTATCCCGGCAACGCCGAGGTGATCAAGTTTGATACCCTTGCGGTGAGGGCCGTACTCACCGGCGCGAAGCTCCCGGAGCGGATTGGGTTGGCCCATCGCGCTGAAGGGGGGAACTGGATTTCCGAGAAGCTGACCGGGCTGTCCTTCGCTTCCTCATCATCCCTGGCCGGACCCGATTCGGTGGTCTTTACTTACCGTTTGGGGCCTTTGATGCGCGATGTCGTGTATACATTTTCTACGGACAGGTTGCGCTCGCCGGTCTATACAGTCAAAGCCCTCGACCGGCCGCGGGTGACCGCCATCCGGCTGGCGTACTTTTTCCCGGCATATACCGGCCTGGAGCCGCTGGTCATTGATGAAAACGACGGGGCGGTCAGTGCCTTAGCCGGGACGGACGTTGAGGTTATCGTCCGTTCGAACAGGAGGCTTACCGCGGCGGAGATGGTCTTTGACGACGGTACGGTTATTCCCATGACGGTCGATGACCGGTCGGCCACGGGCCACATGCGTATTACCCGGGACGCTTCCTATCACTTCCTGCTGGTGGACACCCGGGGCAACGAGAATCCTCACCCGATCGAGTACCCGATCGGACGGCTGGAGGACGCTTATCCGCGCGTGGAAATTTTGCTTCCCGGCCATGACGCGGACTTAGATGATCAGATGGCGGTCAACCTGAAAGTCGCCGCGGTTGATGATTTCGGGTTTTCCGAACTGGCGCTTTTGTACCGTTGGCTTTCCGGGGGGCAGTTGCGCACCGAAAAACGCCTGAGTTTGTCGTTGCCGAAAGAGCGTACCGCCACAATCGAAGCGGATTACTGGTGGGACTTAGAGCCGATTGGGATGATGCCCTCCGACGTGGTTTCCTACCACGTTGAGGTTTTCGACAACGACCAGGTATCCGGGCCGAAAGGTTCGGTCAGTAAGACTTATACGCTGCGCTTCCCCTCACTGGACGAAATGATCGCCGAGATTGAATTCCGCCAGCAGGAAAACATCATTGACTTAGAAGAGATCCTGCGCTCAGAAGAGAGGCTGGCCGAAGAGATTGCGCAGCTGCACCGCGAAATGCTGAAGGCAGATGATCTGGACTGGCAGACGCAAAAACAACTGGAGGCAATAAATGCCCGGCGGGAGGGGCTCACCGAAAAATTCTCCGAGGTGGCCGAGGAGTTTTCCCAAAATGTGGCCGAGATGGAGCAGCGCAAGCTGGCCTCGGCCGAAATGCTGGCCAAGCTTGCCGAAGCCCAGCAACTGTTTGAAGAGGTGGCCACCGAGGAGATGAAAGAGGCCGCGCGCCGGCTCGCCGAGGCTTTGCAGAACCTCGATATAAGTGAGATGGCCGATGCCTTGGAAGAGATGCAGGTCTCGAGTGAGGAAATGATCGAACGCCTTGATCGGACGATTGCCTACCTGAAGAAGTTGCAGGCCGAACAAAAGGTCGATCAGATGGTCAAGCGGGCCGAAGACCTGCTGAACAGGCAGAACGAGCTCAACGAAGAGGCGGGAGCCTCAGCTGACCAAGAGCTTCCCCCGCTGGCCAAGAAACAGGAAGGCCTTAAGGGCGACTTTGATCAGTTCGCCGAAGACTTGGAAGCGCTTGAGCAAATCCTGAACGAGGCGAACATCGCTCCGCAGTCCACAGTGGAGCAGTTCTGCCGCGCAGCGTCTGAGTGTTCGGCGCCGCAGTCGATGACTCAGGCCGCGCAGTCAATGCGTCAGCAAGACAAGCCGGGGACGCAAAAGGCAGGCCAGAACTCAGAACAGGCGCTGGCCGAGATGTTGTCTCGGATGCAAGACCTGCAGCAGATGATGTCTCGCGACATGCAGGCGGAAGTGGCCGCGATGCTGCGGGAAGCACTGGAGAAGGCGCTGTATCTTTCGGAGCACCAGGAAGAACTTCACTCCTCGACGACCGAACTGGACACAAAAAGCCCGGCATTACGCAACCTTGCCGAACTGCAGGCGGATCTTTTAGCGGGGACGCAGCGATTGCGCGCAGGACTCCAGGAGATTGCCCGGAAGTCGATGTGCCTGGGGGGGGAAATCGGTGGGGGCCTGGATGGCGTGGAACAGAACATGGGCCGCGCGGCGGAAATGCTGACCCAGCAAAACGGCCGCGGCGCCCTGGGGCCCCAGAGAAGCGCAATGTCTGGTATAAACCAGACCGCGCAACAGTTGCTTGAGGGGATGCAAAACAACGCCCAACAGTGCCAGAATCCCGGTGCCTGCTCCCGACCGGGGGGGATGATGCCCCAGATGGAGCCGCTGGCCAACCGCCAGGGACGGCTTAACGCCCAGATGTTACAGCTGGCCGAAAGTATGGGTCAGGGCATGAGCACCGAGGAGCGGTTGATGCTCTCTCGGCTTAGAGGTGAGCAGCAGGCGATCCGCAAAGGCGTGGATGAGATGCAGGCTGAAACCGGCGACCACCGGAACCTTCTCGGCCGCCTGGACAAGCTGAGTCTGGAGATGAAAAAAGTCATCGAAGATCTGGAATATTACGAGATCAGCCACCGCACTCTCGACCGTATGCGGCGGGTCTATTCGCGGATGCTGGACTTTCAACATTCCCTGCACCGGCAGGATTACAAGGAAGACCGGCGCGCCCGCGTCGGCCAGGACGTCCTGCGCGCTCCCCCCCCGGGTTTGGGTGTCGATGTTGGGATTTCCGAAAGCGAATTTGGCCGCCTGTTGGACCGGTACCTGGAAGAAGGCTATCCCAAAGCTTATGAATTGCTGATTAAGTCATACTACCGCGAACTCCTGGAAGAACAACGCTTGCCGTCGGGTCCGCTCAAATAAAAAAAGCCCCCGACTTGGCGAGGGCCTTTCGTTTTTCTGATTTATGGCCTACATCGTGCACGGATCGCAGATCATATCCATAGACATGTACACGAAATTGACCAGATACACCATGTCCACCGGATTTATGCCTCCGTCACAATCGAGGTCGCCATTCTGGAAGCAATTTCCCGGGTCGCATAGCGCCGGGGCCAGCACATAGTAGATGTAGTTGACCATGGTCACCGCATCGAGCGGGTTGATTTCGCCGTCGCAATTGACATCGCCGTTGAGCGAACAGTCGCAGGGTTCGATAGTAACGATGCCCTTGATAAAACTGGGTTTAACCCCGCCGGGCCGGTCACACAGGCCGAAATACAGGGTGTGGCTGGGTGGGATCATGACTGTATCGATTTCGAATGTGCCCGGATTGTTATTGAGCGTGAAGCGGAGCGTGACAAACGCGGGATGCTCGCCGGCGTCCAGGCACGGATCATCAAGTGCCCGGGCCTTGATCAAGAAATCATCCGGGCTGGAATAGTCGAAATTAAGCTGCCTGATCACCAGCCGGGTGTAAGAGAGCGCGCCGGGAGGAGTCATCGCCCAGGTGATGGTGTCAAAGTCCGCGGCCCAGAAGGCGTTCCCCGTCACCGACCGCGCGGTCAAGGGAATTGAGATGGAGCGCACGGGGGTCGTAGTGGTGATCCGAATCTGCAGGGGCACATTTGGCTTTTTCGCCTGCACGGAGATCGAGCTGATCTCCACCCGGTTGCCCGTATCGGGAAGGGTGGCCGTGATGATGCCCTTGGTAAATCCCGGTGTGATTACCAGACCCGGATCGCCCGGTGTTTCCACTTCCAGCCCGAGGCCGGGGGGAAAGAGCGCGGTGTCGATTTCGAAGGAACCGCCATCATCACCCACATCAAAAACCAGGGTGATCATTTTTTCTAGCGGCCCGGGGGCCAGCGCGGGGTCGCCGTCATTTTGAGCTTCAAGTAAGAACAAGTCGGGGGAGACGCCGTCGATCTCTGACTTATCCAGCGTGCGCGAATGCGTGAGCGCGGAGGTAAGCCTGCCTTCCCAGGGCAGGGTGTCCAGTCCTGCGGGAACGTTGGTCCAGAAGGCTCCGCCGGTTACATTGCGGCAGACCAGAGGCAGCGTAATCCTCTGCAGCGGATCGTCATTGGCGATCCTGATCCCGACTTGCACTCCGACCGAACCGGTGGGGACAGTCTTTGATTCAATTCTGATAGCCTGATTCCCGGGGGGGATACTGATGACACCCTTGTTGAACCCGTTGAAATCGCCAATGCCGGTCGGCCCGTGGTCTTGCCAATTCACGTTGTCAATCATGTAGATGGTGTTCAGCGGTGCGACGAAGCAGGCGGTGTCGAACTCAAAATCACCCACGTTGCCGTTGACGTCAATTGTCAGGGTAAGGACGTCCCTGCCGTTCGGCTCGGCTGGAGTATCCGGACCTGTGCTCGCAGCGGAGACAACGAAGTGGTCTGGCGACACGCCGTCATACCCCACGTCGCCAGCCGGGTCGCAGCCCAGTCCCGGCAGAACCTGTTCGACCAGATTGGCCCAGCCGGGGTTGAACCAGTTCCACTGCACGCCGACCACAGGATTGCCCGCGTAGTCAGAGGGCAGCGGGGGCGTCCAGAATGCTCCGCCGGAGATCGACCTGACGATAACCGGGACGGTAAACGCACCCATCTTGAGGTCCCAGTAAGCCGTAACGTTTACCGTAACCCCGGTTGCCCCCTGGTCGACGCTCTTGCTCTCAAAGTCCACCTGCCATACGGCAAAGGCACTCGCGCCGAAGAAGAACAGCAAATAGAGTGTCAAAGAAGCAACAAGAAAAAATCGTTTCACGGTGCCGGCCAGCACCCTGGCGATGGAAAAAAGGAACCAATGCGGCTTCATGGTATCCCTCCCTAAGTATTTGATTGGACTCAACTGCCCGGCAGCCGCTCATCGGCAATCCCCGCTACGGCGCACAAAGGTGGCGCAAACGCCCGGTTCACTTGCGTCCCGGGCGGGCAGCCTGTCAACGGCCTGATAAATAACACGAGAGCCCCAAACCTGACATATTTCTCCCGCTGTATTTCACTTCGAAATATAATCTAAAATTTGGGCATGTAAATGGTTATTCCATAAGAAAAATGCTTTACTCTATCCTTTTAGGTAGGTTCTTGCCGCGCCAAGAACAGGGTTTTCGGCTTGGAACGGAATGTCTAACGGCGCTTACCGCAAGAACAGGATCGCCACCCCGGCCACGGTGATCAGTGCACCGCAAAATGCACACACCGAGGGAAACTCCCGGTGGACGATGATCTCAAGGGGGATAACCAGTACGGGAACAGCGGCCATGATGGTCGCCGCAATTCCCGCCACTGATGATCTGACTGCTTTACCGAAAAGGAAATGGCGGCAGTCCCCCCGGGGTCATGCCGCCAAGAACCTGCCGCCAACGGCAAATGATCAGAACAAAACCTCCAGCCGCAGGTGATGATCAGGCCTACGACATGTGCTTGGAGATCAGCTTGGTCATCTCGAACATGCTGACCTGCTTTTTGCCGCCGAAGACGGGTTTCAGCTTGGCGTCGGCGTTGATCATCCGGCGGTTTTTGGCATCCTGCAGGTCGTTCTTCTTGATGTAGATCCAGATCTTCTTGGTGATCTCCGTCCGCGGGATGGCCTTCGTGCCCACGACCGCTCCCAGGGCGTCATCCGGCTGCATCGGTCTCATGAAAGCCGGATTCGGTTTGCGTTTGGCCTTGGTTTTCGGTTTGGCTTTCGCCCTGGTTTTCGCGGCTGTTTTTTTCACGGTTTTTCTCTTCTGCATCCCGGTGGCCTTGCAGACTGGTTTCCTTGCGGCTTTCTTCGCCGGTTTCCGAACGGTTCTTTTGGTTTTCGCCTTTGCTGCTTTTTTGACCGGCATCGGCTACTCCTTTGTTAAGCTTTACTTGATCGTATCATCCTTTTCCTAAGATTTCTACTGTTTGTTATGACCGTTGTCAAGAAAAACCATACGCTGGAGAGCATGTTTTTTGGTTTTTTTTTGCCCGGGGGGAGGGGGGGATCCCAGTCAGCGTTCCTCGCCGGCTGATCGCTTTTCGGGAACGACCAGCTTGAGCACGAACTGGTCATCTTTGACCTGGACAACGACCCGGTCTTGCGTGTCCACCAGGTAGGTTTTCTCGATTCCGTCACCACCCGGCGAACCGCGACGAAACCTGACGACAAAGCATTCCCGGTTGGCGAAGTTGTCTCGTCGGATCGTCTGCAGGGAGATCTTGATCTGCCCGACCAGCGGTTGTTGCACAACCCGTTCGTAGTAGAAATCGTCGGAGAGGTGCAGCATCCAGCGGCCATAGAACTCCCAGAGGGTGCGGGAGAAATCCCAGAACGAACTCTCCAGGGTATCGGCCCGGTCCGGGTTTGCCGAGCTGGTCCGGATTTCCCTTTCGATGCGCCCGGTCGCGGGATCGATATATGCGGTAGCTACCCGCCGCCGGTAGGGGATAGTCATGTCGCTCGGGGCCAGCGATCGCGGGTTCTTGATTTTGGCATAGTTGACCAGCACCACGGTGGTGGAGTCGGGACGGTGCCCTTTGCCCAGGCAGGTAATCCTCTGGGTGTGGGGAAAGGAGCCAAAACCGGCGGAAAGGATTGCCATCCGTGAACTGGGTTGTTGACCGGCGGGCAGGGAGTCCACAAATGAGATGTAGGAAAAGGATCGGTTCTCTGCCATTTCGAACGACGCCGTGGGCGGGGGGATTGTTGACTCGGAGACCAACTGCGGGGCGAGACTTGGGACTACGGTGTTTGCCGAATCGGCCGAAATCCTGGCCAGGAGAGTATCCCCGGCAGCCGCAAAATACACCAGGGTGAGGCAAGCGGTGAATAGGGCCACGCTCAATCGTGTTTGTCGGCGAATCATCAGTCCTCCACTTTGGCCAACAGGTCTTTTTGCAACTAAGTCGGCATTTGCCTTAATATACTTTGCATGTCTGCACTCTTCAAGCCCCAAGTGCGCGCACGACTATCTGAGCAAGACAGCAGGCCGCACGTGTCGCTCCCCCGACCGTATTGGCCTGTTGGTGAATTTGATCTTTGGCGAAGGGCTTCGTGCAGGCAGAAGTCCGGCGCCGTACTGCCTGATCATCGGCCAAAAAACGTGTTCTACTTACAGGCAGATAGTCCCCATGCCGGCAGCAGTACAGGACCGGCCGCGCTGAACAAGCCAATCACCTGTTGCGGTAGAACCCGTTGTGCCCCAAGGGGAACCGGAAAACCTTAAGCCAAGATTTCTGGGCTTTGTGTTAGACTGCCCTGCACTGCGCGGGTCAAGAAGCACGCAATCCTGGCCGAAAAATTCATTAGAGGAGCCTTGACAAGCGGAATTAAGTGTTTTACAGTGAACGTGAAGTAGGCTGACCCGAAGAGTAAGGGAGCGGATTTGTCCTATTTTCTGATTTCAAAGATTGTCTTCTCGTCGGAAGCAGTCTTCGTGTGTCCCGCGGACCACCGGGACGAGCTTACCTAAGGGATATCATCTACATCGGTGTCCCGCTTCAGCTCGCACACGAGTAAAGGGTAAGGAGACTTGGATGGCGATTCTTCCCGCCAGGAGGGCAAGCGGACGGCAGAAGAGGCCCAATTATATTCTGCACGTGGGGGCGCTGCCCCAGCTGTCCGCAGCGGAGAAGGCAAAACTTACGAAAGTTACCCAGCGGTATCCCTTTCGGGCCAATAACTATTATCTGGGCCTGATCGACTGGGATGACCCCGATGATCCGATTCGCCGTCTGGTGGTGCCGCATGAGCGGGAATTGACCGAGTGGGGGCGCCTGGACGCGTCCAATGAATCCGCCGTTACCGTTAGAAAGGGCGTGCAACACAAGTATGCCACCACCGTGCTGCTTCTGGTCAACGAGGTCTGCGCCGCCTTTTGCCGGTCCTGCTTCCGCAAACGCCTGTTTTTAAATGGCAGCGATGAGGCAACATACGATGTCTCCGAGGGGCTGGAGTATATTCGCCAACACGAGGAAGTCAATAACGTGCTGCTGACCGGCGGCGATCCGATGGTTCTCTCCACGCCGAAACTGGAAAATATCCTGGCCGGCCTGCGGGAGATCGACCACGTGCGGATCATCCGCATTGGGACCAAGATGCCGGCTTTCAACCCGTTCCGGTTTATTGATGATCCGGACGTGCTGGAGATGGTGAAGCAGTATTCCCTTCCTGATCGGCGCATCTACTTTATGTGCCATTTTGATCACCCGCGCGAGCTGACCGAAGAAGCCCGCGAGGCGATTTGTTTGATCCAGGATGCCGGGGCCATCTGTGTTAATCAAAATCCGATTGTGCGCGGGGTCTCCGATGATCCGGGTGTCATGGCGGAATTATGGAATGAACTCTCGCACATCGGCGTGCCGCAGTATTATGTCTTCCAGAATCGGCCGACCGTCGGCAACGCACCGTATACGGTCCCGATCGCCGAGGCGTACTTCAAAATCGAAGAGGCCAAACGCAAATGTTCCGGTCTGGCCAAGCGAACGAAGTATGTGATGTCCCATCAATCGGGTAAGGTTGAAATCCTGGGTGTAGATGACAATCATATCTATCTAAAATACCACCAGGCGAAGTTAATCAGGGACGAACAGCGGTTTTTTGCCTGCCGGCGGGACGACAACGCTTATTGGCTTGATGAACTGCAGGCGGTGGACGGTTTTGTCAACGAGTATTACCGGGGCGGGCCTACATCTGCTCCCCGCGTGAATCAGCCATGATCGGCAGAAGCACTTCGGCTTCTGCCCTACTGGGCTATGTCTAGCCCAATGTCTAGCCCGAACATCATAACCACTAGGGCACAGATTACAAGCGCACCGGCCGCCAGTGCCAGCATACCAAACACACCCCAGGCTGAGCTTGAGATTCCCAGAAAGCCAGTCTGTTTCTCCATAAGTTCCTTCCTTAGTCTGGTTTGACTCAGTGGATTAGTACGATAGGACCCGGTCAAAGTTGCAAATATGTTACCTGTCTGTGAACGGGATATCACCTATTAAGGACGGTTGCGCGGGCTAGCTAACAGGCTGGCATTCTATGAGTTGGCGGGTGATCCGCTGTCCGTGGTGGTTCAATTGCACTGCTCTGTCTGTGGCAGATCCCGCCGTACGTGACTGTTGTAATCTTCCGAATCCTAGTTTGGGGGCGGGGGTGGATTTGAACCGCCGATCCGCCTCAGGCGGATTATGAGCCCGATGAGCTACTCCCCGCCTGCGGCGGACTCTGGCCGTTTGGAAAAAGCTGCCAATGGGTCCGACTGCCGCACAATTCAAAGTCTCAGGCACGAGAGCGTAAACCCACCTGTTAGGTAGGCTACCGGTTTTGCCTTAGCTATCGGTGAGATTCCTTGCCCGGGTGTGCCATTCTCATTAGTAATCAGTTCCTCCTGCACGGTTGAACCAGCGAGAAAGGATGGGCAGATACGTTTTTGGTGACCGGGGAGGGGGATACAAGATCGATCAATTCCCACGTTTGGGCGGTCAGCAGGCTATAGTTAAACTCCTCGTACAGATGTATCCATA
>Ga0114920_10000025_pt1 | contig 66075 bp, 50 predicted proteins | sample ChitaG_FD_88683 | JGI IMG/M metagenome (GOLD analysis project Ga0114920, IMG submission 88683) | Deep subsurface microbial communities from South Pacific Ocean to uncover new lineages of life (NeLLi) - Chile_00310 metaG | ecosystem: Environmental > Aquatic > Marine > Oceanic > Sediment ...
ATGAAAGAAGCGGGCGAATCATTCGCCCCACACCGCCCCAAAAAACTCGAAAACGATGAAACGAAAACTCAAAAAAGTGTTACCTATGTCCCCGGTTTAATGTGTAACCTATGTACCCGGTTGTACAGCCTAATGTGGATGCTTGCTGTTTTCGGTGAGCATACCGTCCTGGAGGTGAATCACGCGTTCGGTGCGCTGGGGGATGCTGGGATCGTGCGAGATAACCAATATTGTATGACCGTGCCGCCAGAGGTCCTCAAATAAATCGATGATCTCTCCGCCGGATTTGGTGTCTAAGTTCCCCGTGGGCTCGTCGGCCAGAATCAACGAGGGGTTGTTGGCCAGCGCGCGGGCAATGGCCGCGCGCTGCATCTCGCCGCCGGAGAGCTCAACCGCCAGATGCGTGGTTCGCTCACCGAGGCCGACTTTCTGCAAAAGCTCGAGCGCGAGCGCGCGGCGCTTCTTGGTGCCCACGCCTTTGAAGACCAGCGGCAACTCGACGTTTTCCAGCGCCGTGGCATAAGGAAGCAGATTGAAATTTTGAAAGACAAAACCGACCCGCTCGTTGCGAATCTCGGCCAGACGGTTGTGGTGCAGGCCGTCGACGCGTTCGCCCTCAAATTCATAAACGCCAGCGGTGGGCACGTCAAGGCAGCCCAACAGGTTCATCAACGTGGATTTCCCCGAGCCCGACGCGCCAATGATCGCGGCAAAGGTGCCGTGCTGAATCTCCAGATTGATTTCCTTTAAGGCCTCGACTTTGACCTTGCCCGTGTCGTAGACCTTGCAGATGTCCCGCATCTTGATAATTGTTCCGTTCCCGTTAGGCATAACTCACCACCGTGTTAAGTGTATTGTCGAAACCACGTCCCGCGCTTGCTGCGCGGGACTCAGGGGTTTCGACCTACAGGGCTTATTCATAGCGTAATGACTCCACCGGGTTGGTTGCCGCCGCTTTACGCGCAGGGAATAACCCGGAGAACAATCCAATAATCGCCAGGATTGAGCCGACGATCAGGCCGATCGTCGTGGAGATCGTCGGCCGCCCCAGCCAGTTCATGGCATCGTTGCCGGTGCCCAACGGAATCATCTGCAATAACTCACAGACAAACGCCGAGATGAGGACGCCGAACGCACCCCCGGTAAAGCAGACCAGCATCGCCTCCAGCAAGAATTGACCAAGAATGTGGCGGCGCTTGGCGCCCATGGCCATCTTGACGCCGATTTCCCGGGTGCGCTCTTTAACCACCACGTACATGATGTTGGCCACCCCGACCCCGGCGATTAGCAGCGTCATCCCGCCGACGACACCCAGAAATATCTGGATCCCGAGCATTACCTTGTTAAACTCCTTGCGCCCCTCGATGACGTCCCAGATGCTCAAGGCGTCCTCATCATCGGGGTTGAACTTGTAGCGGCCGCCGAGGACCTCGTACAGGCGGCGCTTGACAAAGGTGATCTGGTCGCCATCCTTCGGTTCGATAACCAGGTTGCTGAAATACTCATACCCGAACAGTGTTTTGAAGGTCGTTGCGGGAATGGAGGCCTTGTCCACATCCGGACCGCCGTACATCCCCATTTGCATTTTGTCCTGGCCGTAGCCGATGACGGTAAAGGCACGCCACTTATTTCGAGCTGCTGGCCCACCGGGTGGTCGTCGCCGAAGAGTTTTTTCTTGAGTTCGTGACCCAGATAGACGACGCGGCGCTTTTTATCCATGTCGATCCGGTTGATAAACCGCCCGCCGTGCGAGGGATAGTGGGTACGCATGTCTTCCCACGTGGGATAGACACCGGTTATGTGCTGGGAGAGGATGATTGTGTCACGGATGATATCGACGCCCCAGCGGGAATACTCGCCCCCTACGTGCTTGATTTCGGGAATCAGCTCTTTGATCAACATGATATCATCGACGCGGAAACGGATCCTGCGCCCGCGGGGGAGGCCCTGGTACTCCATTGAGGTCTGCCCGCCCCAGACGATAATGATGTCCCCGCCCAGCCCGGCGCGCGCCTTATTGAGTTGCTTGGTTAACCCTTCGCTGAAGGCCAGAAGCATGAGAATGGAAAACGTACCCCAGACGAGGGCCAGGATGGTGAGGCTGGCCCGTTTTTTCTGTTTGCGCAAATCGTGCAGATAATATTTGAGAAAATGCCAGATGCGCATGAGGTCTCTCCATTACAGCCGCAGGGCCTCCACCGGGTTGAGGTCGGAAGCCCGGCGGGCCGGGAAATATCCCGCAATCAGGCCGATTATCCCCAAGATGCTGATGGTGGCCACGACCACCAAGGTCGACATCTGCGGCGTCCCCACATACTCTTCAAGCTTCAGGTAGGGGAACAGGTTGACCACGGTATACGAAAAGGCAAACCCCAGAAATCCACCGACGGTGGTCAGCAAGAGCGTCTCAAAGATGAACTGCGTGCGGACAAACCGCTTCTTAGCGCCGAGGGCCATTTTAATCCCGATCTCCTTGGTGCGTTCCTCGACGACGATGTTCATGATATTGGAGATCCCGATGCCGCCGACAATTAAGGTGAACACACCGATGATGCCCAAAAAAAGCCGAAAGGCGCCAAAGAAGGTGTTGAAAAATACCTCCATCTCCGAGGTGTCCCACATGGCCAGGGCTTCCTTATCGTTGGGGTCGAATTTGTATTTCCCACCCAACACCTCGTACACGCCGCTGATGACTTGCGGCACGCGCTCGGGTTTGTCGGCCTGGAAGACCATATTGTTCAAGTATTCGCGGCCGAACATCGCCTTGAAGGTTGTCGAGGGGATAAACGTCCGGTAAGTGTCGCGGCCGCTATAGGAGGAGTCTTGACTTTTGCGCTTCATTACGCCAACGATGAGGAAGGGGACACTATTTATTGAGATATACTCGCCGACAGGGTCCTTCTCGCCGAAAAGCTCTTCGGCCAGGTCGGTGCCGAGGAAGATTACCCGGCGCCGGTATTTGAGGTCTTCAGCGTTGATAAACCGCGAGCCTTCCTGGGGAATGACATTGCGAATCTCATGGTAGACCGGCCAACACCCGGTGATGCCGACGAGTTTATCTACTTTGCCCACCCGGGCCTTGGCATTCCACGCCATATATTCCGGGGAAACCGCCTTCATGTGTGGTACCGTTCGGAGGAGTACAGCGTCTTCTTCCTTGAAGCGGATGACCCGGTTGCGGGAGAGACCCTGGTAGGGCTTCGAGGTCCGTCCGCCCCACATGATGACAATGTATTCACCCAGCCCGTGAGCGGACTTCTGCTGTTGGAGCTGAATTCCCTCCCCGAAGGACAAAAGCAAGATCACCGCTGAGGTGCCCCAGATGATCCCGAAGAGGGTCAAAAGCGTGCGCAGTTTCTGGGAGCGCATGTCGCGCAGGATCTGGGTAATGAAAGTGAGCGAGGCCATGGTTATTCGATCTCTTTGGGCGGCCGCTGGACAACCTGGGTGCTCTCGGCGAGGCCGGAGACAATCTCCACCTTCAGCCCGTCGGAGAGGCCGGTGGTGATCAACGTTTCCGCCGGCTCACCCAGTTCGTTGAGCAATTCGACGAACGCGGAGTCCTCGCGGAATTGCACCAGCCGTTCGGGGAGCATCAGGACCGAGTCTTTGCGGGTAATCACGATTTCGGCGGTGGCTGAATATCCGGCGCGCAGCATTTGTTCTCCAATCTCAGTCAGCGCAATCTCCACGTCAAAGAGAATGGTGTTATCCTCTTTGCGGGCTTTGGGTGAGATCTGATATAGCGTTCCGGTGACTTTCTGGTCGGGCAGGGCGCCGATTTTAATATCGGCTTCCATGCCCTCATGGAGTTTGCCAACATCGATTTCATCCACAGTGCCGCGGAAGACCAGATTGGTCATCGGCGCCATGCTGAAAAGCTCCGTTCCCGGCTGAAACGTTGTCAGGGGCACCACCGGGTCGCCGACATCGATCTCACGGGAGAGGATCATCCCCTTGATCGGGGCCTTGATCACCGATTCGACTGTCCGGTCGGCGATCCTGGTTTTCCCAGACTCGATGAGGGCCAACTTTTCGCGGGCCAGCTTCAACCGCAGGTCCGCTTCGTCGTAGGAGGTCATCGCATCATCCAGTTCTTTCTGCGAAATATGCCGTTTCTCGCGCAGATTTTTGGCCCGCTCGAGGTCCCGCTTGGTGGCATTCACCCCCACTTCGGCGATTTCCACGTTGCGCTTGGCCTCGGCATATTCGAGCGGGGTGGGATCGGGTCGGATTTCCACCAGGGGGTCGTCGGCCTTGACATTATCGCCGATTTCGACAAAGATCCTTTTGACAATGCCGGATATCTTCGATTTGACGGCGATTTCATTTTCCGGCTCGATGCGTCCAATGGCCATCGCTTTATCGACAATGGTCCCACGTTCGACGTTGACCAGCGTGTATTCCGCATCGGATTTTCCGTTGCCGTGGAAGACCAAAAACAACAACACCGCCACGACAGCCAGGACAAACAGGCCCAAGAAGATTTTCTTGATCATGCAAACGCTCCACGCTTAGAGGGTAAGGTGACTGCTTGTACAAGATTCAACGGCTTTCCTCCGACCCGTATTCGGGTTCTTAGTCTTATTCTTACGAACTTCCCGCGGTGGTGTTTCATCAGGCAAGAAAAATCTGCCGTAGCTGCAAGGGCGGGGCGCCCGCGGCCTCAATTGGGGGGTACGTGGGGAGCGCCGGCGTCCCGCCGGCTTATTCTTGCCGGCGGGACGGCCAGCGCTGTCTTTAATTTACATCTTCAATTGGAAGGTCAGCCACCATTGATTGATCTTGAGGTCGCCCTCGGTTTCGGGATCAAGCATGAGCCTGATTTTGAACTCTTCAGAGACCGCGACCTCGAAGCTGGCCAAAATTGCGGTATAATCCTCAGTGAACTTCTTATCCGGCATCGTATACCGCTCGGCGAAATCGGTTTCGACCTTGGTGTCTCCGTTATCGGTTCTCTCGCGCCGGGTGAAATAAGCCGTCGTTTGCTCGGAGATTTTCCAGTGTTTAAGAATGCGGTTGACACCCAGCGACAGGCTGAACTGCCGGTTGAAGCGATGCCGCAGTAGGACGGGGATCTGAACCGTCCAATAGGTCGAGTGATACTGCCACTGAAGCCGTTTGACTTCGATGAGTCGATGATAGTAGTTGTAGGTGTATGTCGTGGTGTCTTTCCTGGTGTAGTGATAGTCCGACCAGCGGTCGGCCATGACCGGTTCGCTGCTTGTAAGGTCGTTCTTGTTATGCGAGAAGAAAAGCGCCAACGACACCCGGCTTTTCCGGTTCAGCTTCCATTTTAGGTTGACCATGGCCTGGTGCATTCGCTGTTCGCCATTGCCCGTCCCGGCGCGCTCATCCGAGGTGAAGGATCCGCCGTGGCTGCGATATTCCGTATCCCGGTAGATTGACCGGGACGCATGATCCGACGATTTGGAAATCTGCGAGGAGTTTTGCAGGTCGACGTCACTTTTGCTGTAGCGGTAATAAGCAGAGACCCGTTTGCCCCTCTCCAGCTGGTGGTCGAAATTCAGCCGAGTATACCAGGTCTGACCATCACGATTCCATTGTTTGTCCGTCACGGACCGAGAATAGCGATAGTACCAATTTGCCTGGTGCAGCGAATCGTCCCGCGCATGCATCGATGAATCAACAACGTGGGAACTCTGATCTGCTTCGCCGGTGAGATATCCAACTTTAATCCCGGCAGTGAAATCCCGCGAGACGGCATAGCGCAACCCGCCGTTAATATCGAAATGATTGTACTCCTGATCACGTGCCCGTTCCTCATAGGTGCGGTAATCCCAATCATTGGTCTTGCCATACTCGTCGGCCCGTGAATTAATATAGCCGCCATCGCGTGAATGTGAGACGGTATTGAAACTTATTCCAAGGTCAGCGCGCTCGGAGAGCGGGTATCCGGCAAAGGCGGAGAACAGGTGGGCCTGGGTCGAGAGTTCGTCCTCTCCATAGTAACGCTCTTGCACCGGGATATTGTCGACCTCCGGATCGCTTTTCTCGCCGAAGGCATCATACCCGAATCGCGGGTCGTAAATCCAGATGGGGACGGTGTAATATGGTTCCTCCTTATAAATGATCTGGTAGGTGCCACCGACAAACAGTTTTTCCAGCTTATCGCGGAACGGGTACGCCAGCAGCCCAAGCGAAAAGATCGGCTCGGGTTCCTGGCGCGTTACACTGTGCCACCGGCGATCGGGGCGGTAGATCATGTAGTCGTACGGTACGGCATAGTAACGCGTGATGATCTCTGCCTCGGTACGGTCACCACGAAAATCGAAATACAACAAGGTGTTTGCCCCGGAAATTTTCGGCAGGTTCGCCGGATTAAGGTGCAAATCCAGAAACGGATCATCAATCAGGCCCACGGCCACGTCGCGGAAGCGCAGGAGACCATGCGTGTTGAGAAAGTGGCTCTTGAAATAAAGCCCCGACTGCTCAAAACTCTGTTCGGTGGTCCGTTCCTGGTTGTACTGGCCGTAGCAGACTGACGGCACCAGCAGCAAAAGCAGAAGATACCTCTTCATCCTGAAACCTTCCTTTCCTGATTAACGAACCCGGATTTTGTCGGATGTTAGGCGCTCCTTCACAGTCGTCGCGATTTAAGTCTTCTACCGTGTAAAAGGCAAAATATTCCCGCGAAAACAGAGATTTCTGAATTAAAGAAAAAACAGGAGAAGGAAGCCCCCGGCTTTTTATCCGCCGAAAGACCAGGAGGGCGATGTTATCGCCATCTTCTCCAGCAGACCATCGGCCGTGGGGGCCGCCACCAGCTCCCAAATCATCTTCTTCACCGCCTCCTTTTGTTCAGGCGGATAGGCATCATCGGTTAAGGCGTCGAATTTTTCGGTGAGTTCCTCGTCGGTCATCGCATTGCGCGGATCCCCCTTGGGGTAATCGACCGCTTGCGAAACCGTCCGTCCGCCCGTGGTGGTGATTTCAACAATCGTTGGTTTTTTCTCCGGGAAGATTTTCTCCAATTCCGGGTCGGCGACGACCTTGATTTTCGGCAGCAGTCCGCGCAGCGTGGGGTCGGAGATTTTTTCCGGCGTAAACTGCAAAGGAGTGATCTTGTGATCGAGGATTGCCGCGGAAACCACGTACGGCAGTGAATGGTCGGCCGTCTCCTTGGAGTCCGGATGGTACTTGGTTTCGTCGGCCAGGATATCCGCCGCGCGGGCGATTGTTTTGACAGTGACCGACTCCACGTTTTCCGGCTTGATATCGTGCTCTTTGACCAAAGCGAGCGTAGCCGTTATCGGCGAATGAGTCAACGCCTCGGTGGGGAAGGCCTTAAACGCGCAGGACGTTATGCGCCACGAGTCGCCCAGGCCGTCGGTCAGTTTGCCCATGTCATACCCTTCCCCGAGTTGCTGGCAGATGCCCTCTTTGCCCTCGAAGATGGGCTCGGTGCCAGCGTACCCCCGTTTGGCCAAAAGCGCGGCGAATACACCGGTAGACGAGGCCATCGGATCGACGGTGTTTTTCATCATGGTCAGCTTCCCCGCAGCCACTGCGCCGAGGGTGGCGTTGTGGGCGCCGTTGATACCGATGGCGTTGGCCGTCTGCTCCACCGTACTGCCCATCAGGTACGAAGCCACCACCGGCGAGACAAACTGCGTCAGCGTTGCATGGTGCCATCCGCGTTCTCGGATCCCGGGGACGGCGAACTCGCACAGCCGCATCTCCAGCTCATAGGCCAGCACAATCGCGGCGAGGATGTCCTTACCCGATTTTCGTTCGACCTCGCCGACCGATGTGGCAATGGGGATCAAGTCCGAGGGATGGGAGGGGTCCTGCACCCAGTAAATGTCATTATAGTCCATGACCCGCACCATAAGCGAGTTGATCAGCGTTGCCGAGACGATGTCGGTTTTTTTAGTTTCGCCATAGATGGTTGCCTGCGGGGTGCCACCGAGATCGTCCAATGTTTCGCGCATGATGTTTATGTCTTCATGGGGCGAACCGCCGATGGCACAGCCGATCGAGTCGAGCAAAAAGCGCTTCGCGCAGTGGATTGCTTCGTCCGAGATATTTTCAAACTTCAAGCCGGCCGCGAATTCGGCCCATATTCTGGATATCGTGGCCATTTTCCCTCCCTATTTCTTGACAGTATGCACCGCATTGCCGCCGGCGTCCAGGGCTGATTCCATCAACGCCTCGGAAATTGTCGGGTGGACATGAATTGTCGAGCCGATATCCGCGGCGGTGGCCTTAAGCCGCATGGCCAAAGCCGCCTCGCCGATTAAGTCCCCGGCGTTCGGAGCAACAATGTGCACACCGAGGATTTCGCCGGTTTCTTTATGTGAGATGACCTTGGCGAAGCCATCACCATGCCCGGTGGCTACCGCCTTGCCGATGGCCTGGAGGGATGTTTTACCCACGTCAACCTCGCCGTACTGTTCGCGGGCTTCCTTTTCGGTCAGCCCGACCGAGGCCAGTTCGGGGTGGGTGAACACCGCTCCGGGCAGTGACCGGTAATCAATACTGACATCCTTACCGGCGATCACTTCGGCGGCCACATGTCCTTCCCGCGAGGCCTTATGCGCTAGCAGCTTCCCGCCGACCACGTCACCGATGGCATAAATGCCATCGACGGTGGTCTTCATCTGCCGGTCGACCGTGATAAATCCCCGCCCGTCAGTCTGGACGCCGATTTTTTCCAGGGCGAGATCGGCAGTGTTCGGCTTCATTCCGACCGAGACCAGGACGCGGTCGCAAGTTAGTTCTTCGGTTGATGACCCATCGGCGGCTGAGATCGAGGTGATTACTTGCCCATTGCCCTGGCGGTTAAGGTTGGTCACTTTCGCCCCAGTGCGCACGGTCATTCCCCGGCGCACGAATGCGGTTTGGATTGCCTCGCACAAATCGGCATCCATCCCCGGAAGCAGCGTGGGCAAAAGCTCAACAATGACAATTTCCGACCCCAGCGCGGCGTAAATCTCGGCCATTTCCAGTCCGATGGGGCCGCCCCCGATGACCATCATCTTTTGCGGAACGTCGGGCAGGTCAAGCGCCTCGTCGGAGGTGATCACCTGCCGGCCGTCGGGTTCGAGGCCCGGCAGCTCAATGGGTGATGACCCGGTGGCGATGATGATGTTTTTTGCCCGGACTGTTTGTTCAGTACCGTCCAGGGCAGTGACTTTGAGACTGTCGGCGCTGGTAAAAACGCCGGTGCCTTTTATCAGCTCGATCCCATTTTCCCGCAGGAGATATTCAATCGATTTGACCGTGCGCAGGATGGCGCGCTCTTTTCGCTTGCGCAGAACGTCAATGTCAATGTGCGCGTTTTCGACTTTCAGCCCGAAACTGGTCAGGTTTTTCAAATCCAGAAAAGCGCCGGTGGCATACAAAAGTACCTTGGAGGGGATACATCCCCGGTTGGTGCATACGCCGCCGGCTTTGTCTTTTTCGATAACCACGGTTTTCAATCCCCGGTGGGCGGCGACCAGCGCCGCCACGTAACCTCCCGGTCCGGCGCCGAGTATTGCGCAATCGTAGGTCATTGCGGCAATCCTTTCCGTTGTCTCGCCTGCATTATCCAACCAAGAAACTCACCGGGCACGGTGAAGTCAAGAGTGCCTGATTCTCATTAATATCGGAATGCCGTATATTGACCAAGCGGGCTTGATGATGAAATGCGCCTATTCGTGGGAGACCCTGCCTATGTGGTCGCGCCCATGTCATCCGATACAGCGAGGTCTGATTTGGTGAAGCCCGCCTAACCGCTTTTTGGGTGTCTTCCTACTTGTTTGACTTGCGCAAGTTCTATATGATGCGTGTTGCAAGATGAGAGGGGGAGGCTATGGCTGATTTCTCCATCGCCCGGTTAGGCACAAGAAATGATAAGAAGATATTTTACCTCGTTCTCGACGGCCTGGGGGGCATTCCGTTTCCCGGCCGGGGCAAGACCGCGCTGCAGGCGGCGAACACGAAAAACATCGACGCCCTCCTGCCGCAGTCGACCTGCGGGTTGTTTGACCCGGTGGAGCCGGGAATCACGCCCGGCTCCGGTCCGGGGCATCTCGGCTTGTTTGGCTACGACCCACGAAAGTACCAGATCGGCCGGGGTGTGCTTTCCGCCCTGGGGATTGATTTTTCCCTGGGGCCGGACGATGTCGCCGCGCGGTTTAACTTCTGTACACTGGATCACCAGCGAAATATCACCGACCGGCGCGCGGGCCGCATTGATACCGATACGAATGTTCGGCTGGTTAAAATGCTGAGCGAACAGATCAAACTAAAGGGCAACGTTGAGCTGTTCGTCAAGACTGTATCGGAACACCGGGGACTGTTCGTCCTGCGCGGGAAAGGATTGGGTGGCCGGGTGTCGGATACCGACCCGCAGAAGACTGGCGTACCGCCGATTGACCCCGTCGCCCAGGATGCTCAGGCGAAGAAGACCGCCGAACTGTCAGGCAGCTTCATCACCCAGGCCGAGAGAATCCTTTCCGGTGAAGAGCGGGCCAACGGAGTGTTGCTTCGCGGGTTTGACAAGATGCCTGACATCCCGAAGATGCACGAGTTGTATCCACTCAAGTGTGGCGCCGTGGCGACATATCCGATGTATCGCGGAGTGGCCCGACTGGTGGGGATGGAGGTGCTTCCCCCACCTGCCGATATGAAGGCGACTTTTGTGATGGCCGCAGCCAACCGGGATAATTTCGATTATCTGTTTATCCACGTGAAGTACACCGACAAAGCGGGTGAAGACGGCAACTTTGATTGGAAAGTGAAAGTTATCGAAGAAGCCGACGCGCTTCTGCCAATTCTGTTGGACGCCAAGCCGGACGTACTGGTCATCACCGGTGACCATTCGACGCCTGCCGCGCTCAGGCAGCACTCCTGGCACCCGGTCCCGGCCTTGCTCTTTGCCCCGGAGACGGCGCGGCCCGATTATCTTCAATCGTTTGACGAGGATCACTGTCGGGTGGGCGGCTTTGGCCGCATGCCGCTGTACGTTTTGATGCAATTGGCGCTGGCCCACGCGATGAAGCTCGAAAAGTTCGGTGCGTAGCCGGCAGCGGCTGTTGGCATTACTCATGAAGAGTTCAAAGAACGGTTAAGGGGACTAGGCTGTATTTAGGTCATGGGAGTTAGAAATGATGATTGAGGTTTACTTCCCGCCACGCAGGACAAGGCGCAATCATGCGCACCAGTTGAAGTTTTATTTGATGACCTTTGCCGCGGCTTTTCTTTTTGCCTTCATCGGCCAGCCTGCCTGGGCGGGGATTGTTCATGTCGACGCCAATAGTAAGGACAGCCTGGCGACCGGAACAGCCGAGTCGCCCTATCTCGATTTACAGACCGCGATCGATTTGGCTGGTGACGGCGATACGATTTACATTCGTCCCGGCCGGTACGAGGCGGTACGTGACACCTTTACCGAAACGCTCTGCGGGAACTGTGAAAACCACGAAACGCCGGTGGCGGCCAGCCGGGGATTCCATATCCACGATAAAGCGCTTACCCTGGCTGGGACAGCCCGTGATTCGGTGATTTTGGTGACCAACGCGGGGTACGGTGTATATTTCGAGAGAAGCCGGGGCTCGATGATTACCCGGGTAACGATTACCGGCGGGCGGCGCGATGAGGATGGCATGGCTACTGATGCCGGTGTTGTGGCCAAGTATTCCACTGTTGTCGTGAGTGATTGTGTAATCAGAAACAACACGCATCGGCCGGACACGATCGTGGTTGGCATCGGTGGAGTCTTCGGTCGGGAAAACTCAGAGTTGTATATTCTCGGCAATCGTATCGAAAACAACGGCTGGGATGGGATTGCCCTTTACCGGGGCGCGTCGGCGGTGATCACCGATAATGTAATCGATACCGGGCGGGGTGCGGGAATCGGGATTACCTGGGATGCCACTGCGATCGTATACCGCAACCGCATCTCCGGCTACTGGAAAGGGATCGGCACCTTCGGGGCGTCACGAGCCGTCGTGCGCAACAATGCCGTTTACGATAATCTCGGCTGGGGGATTATCGCCACGGGGACGTCGTACATGGACTGTGCGAATAATGTTGTTTACCACAACGGGAACTGCGGTTTCGGGCTGTGGAGCCCGGAAGCCACTGGCCGGGTGACCAACTGCGTCTTTGCCCGGAATGGGTGGCGGGATATGTGGGTGTGCCCGTGCGTGGGCGTGTGGAACAACGGCCATCCGTTATTATTTCCCTTCTCTTACAATATTATCTGGGACAACAAGGAGGGGGCGTTCGCGGGGATGCCCGATCTGATCGACGTGGAGGGGAACATGGCGGTCGATCCGATGTTCGTTGGTGAAAACGAGTTTCTCCCGGCGCTCGGTTCGCCGGCTATTGACGCGGGCAATCCGGAGTTGACGGATCCCGACGGCAGTCGGTCGGATATCGGGATCTTCGGCGGTCCCAATACGCGGGCGCCGCGTTGACGGTTCTGACATGTGCCCTCACCGTTGATTAGCTCAAACAAACCCTATCTTCTGCAAGGGCTCAGGATGTTTGTCCAACTTGGCAAGACTTCCGTTGTAAATTAGCCGGCCCTTATCGAGGATGATCCACCGGGGGCAGACGCGGCGCAAAAACGGCAGGTCATGCGAAATCACGATCACCGCTTTTCCCGCGGCGGAGAGGGCAAGAATCAACGCCTCCACGCGGGCAGCCGATTCAGAGTCCAGATACGCCGTCGGTTCATCAAAGATGTACACCGCTGCGGGGAGAGCCAGTGTTCCGGCCAGGGCCGCTTTGCGTTGTTCGCCGGCCGAAATCTCAAACGGCGAGCGGGGGCCAAATTCCCGCGCAGGCAGCCCGGCGGTCTCGAGTGACCGCTCAACATGCGAAGCAATGACATCCTTGGGGAATCCCATATTGCGTGGGCCGAAGGCGACGTCCTGCGTCACGGTCTCGGCGAACAGGTGATGGTCCGGGTTCTGGAACAACAGCGCCACCGGGGGACGGCTGGACTTTGGGGTTGTGCCGGTTACGGCTCTCCTGGAGATGGCTATCCTTCCCGCAAATTTCGGCATCAGGCCGGCGAGATGATAAGCCAGCGTGCTCTTCCCCGCGCCGGTCGGTCCCACCAGGCCGACACATTCGCCCGGACGAATAGAAAATGAAATGTCCTGCAGGGGGCAGACGAGTTCTCCGGGGAAAATGGGAGTTATCTGTTGGAGACCCTCGACGACAATCAGCGGATCGGTCGCCGGTGAAGTGACGGCGTTTAGCCACACCTCATCGAGATTTTGAAAATCGGATGGCCGTGGCTGTTCCGCCGGAGTATAGCCTGACGGCGTGTCATCGTAAATGACGCGACCGTTTTTGAGAATTAACGTGCGATCGCAGGTTTTCGCTTCCTCCCAGTATTGGGTGACCAATACGGTGGTCCTGGCGTGACCTTCCTCGGTAAAGATCGGGTGCTTGAGGAACTCCCGGCGGGCCGGCGGATCGAGGTACGACGTCGGTTCATCAAAAAAGATCACCTCCGGGCGGACAGTTAGTACCGAGGCGAGCGCGACTTTTTGCTTTTCTCCCCCCGACAGTCGGTTCAGCGGCCGGTTCGCCAGATGCCCGAGGCCAAGTTCAGCCAGCACAGCGTGCAGATCTTCTCCGGTTACCAGGGCGCCGGGCTGGTGGCACTCCAGAACGAACTTGATCTCATCGGCGACGGTCCCAGCAGCGAAAACGTCTTCCGGATTCTGAAAAACGAAGCCCAGGCGCTGGCGGAGGTGCGGGGGTAGTCCTTCACGTTGGGCCGCAGAACCGAAAATCGAGACTTCACCGCGGTTCGGTCTCTCCAGGCCGGCCAATACGCGCAACATCGTGGACTTGCCGGACCCGTTTGGGCCGAAGACGGCGATCTTTTCCCCCGGATGCAATTCGAGGTTGATATCTGATATGGCCTTGATCGGCGTTCGATCGTCGCGCCGGTATTCAATGCTGACGCCCCTGAGGGTGATGATCGGTTTGCCCATACCTTAGAAAACGCACGGGGCGGTGTGCCGGACAAGGCAAAAAACGCGCAGGGGAAAGGTCACGGCGGGGATATGAAAGCTGCCGTCAATCTGTGAGGTTGCCGGAGTTATTCTTTGCAGCAGAGGTCGAGATCTTTCGCCGCCTTGGCTTCGTTCAGCCGGGCCAGCGGTGTATTGTGCGGAGCAGAGTTGACCAGGTCGGGATTGGTTTTCGCCTCCTCGGCGATCTGAATCAAAATATCGGCAAAATGGTCGAGGGATTCCTTACTCTCAGTTTCTGTCGGCTCGATCATCAAGGCCTCGGGGACGATTAAGGGGAAGTACACTGTGGGCGCGTGGACGCCGAAGTCCAGGAGCCGCTTGCCGATTGCCCCGGCCCGCACACCCTGTTTCTTCTGCCGGTTGGCCGAAAGGACAAACTCGTGCTGGCAGGGGCCAGGATAGGGGAGATCATAATGATCGACCAGTCGGGAAGCCAGGTAATTGGCATTTAGAATCGCGTCCTGGGCAACCTGCCGCAAGCCTTCCGCGCCCAGCGAACGGATGTAGGCGTATGCCTGAACCATGACGGCGAAGTTGCCATCGAAAGTGTGCACGCGGCCGATCGAGTGTGGCCCGATATCCTCCCGACGATAATACTCCTCCCCGCTCTGCTTTTCACACACTATTCTGGGACCCGGGAGGAATTCTGCCAGCGCGGCCTTGACCCCGACTGCCCCCCCGCCCGGCCCGCCACCCCCGTGCGGCGTGGAGAAGGTCTTGTGCAGATTGAAGTGCACGATATCAAAACCCATATCCCCCGGCCGAACCAGGCCCAGCATGGCGTTTAGGTTGGCGCCATCCAGGTAGACCAGCCCACCAGCCCGGTGGACCGCGGCCGTGATTTTCTGGATATCCTTCTCAAAGAGTCCCAGCGTGTTGGGGTTGGTCAGCATCAATCCGGCGACGTCATCATCAAGCAGGCTTTCCAGCGCTTTTACGTCCACCAGGCCATCGGCGCCGGATTTGCACGGCACTGATTCAAAACCAGCCAGGGTCACCGAAGCCGGGTTGGTGCCGTGTGAGGAATCGGGGATGATGATTTTGCGGCGCCGCCGCCCACGCTCCAAATGGTACGCCCGGATAATCAACAGACCCGCCATTTCCCCCTGTGCGCCAGCCACGGGCTGCAGGCTGACTTCGTCTACACCGGCGATCTCGGCCAAGAGCCGCGAGAGTTCATGCATCAAGCCCAACGCGCCCTGGCAGTGCTTCTCCGGCAATTCCGGATGCAGAAAGGCAAAGCCGGGAAGGGCGGCCAACGCGTCGTTGATCTTGGGGTTATACTTCATTGTACAGGAGCCGAGCGGGTAGATTGCCTTGTCGACATGATGATTGTATGTCGACAAGCGCGTGTAATGCCGCACCAGTTGCGGCTCGGAAACTTCGGGCAGCAAAGCCAGTTGGGACCTTTGATACGCCGGGGGGATGATCTCATCCAGCGGCTTTTCCGGTACGCCGGCTGGCGGCGGAGAAAGGCCCTCTCGTCCAGGGCGGGAGAGTTCGAAGATGTTCATCTCGACGTCCATCGTTCAATCCGGCAACACTATATACGGCAAAGTAAACGGCGGGGCAAGACATGGTGCCGTTTGTGCGGTCAACATGGTGCTCCTTTGAAATCCGACCGAGCGGCCTACATTTCGATTCCTTTGCGCGCCGGCACGCCCTGCTGGTAATAGTGTTTGATCTCTTTCATCTCGGTGACCAGATCGGCGCGCTTGATGATCCGCGGGTCGGCGCGGCGGCCGGTGATGACCAACTCCACGTGGTCGGGTTTGGCCTCGACCAGGGCCAGAAGCTCATCGACAGAAAAAAGGTTGTAATACGTGGCGATATTGGCCTCATCGAGAATAACCAGTCCGTATTCGCCGGACTTGATGATTTGGAGCGCTTCCTCATAGCCGCTGCGGGCGGCGGCAATGTCTTCCGGTTCAGGCTTTTCTTTGATAAAGCAGCGACGGCCGTACTGCTTGATCGTGATCAGGTCCTCGAATCGCTGGAGTGAATCGAGTTCGGAGTAGTGCATGCCTTTGGCGAACTGGGCGATATACACCTTGATTCCGGCCCCCGCCGCGCGTAGGGCGAGGCCCAGGGCGGCGGTGGTTTTGCCCTTGCCGTCGCCGGTGTAGATGTGGACGTAACCTTTCATGGCCATCGATTAAATTACACCATAGAGTACCTAAACGAAAGAGTCTCCGAGCAGATTTCCAACAAAAGGGGAGCAGAATAATGTCGGGTTTCTCGCGCTTGCTTCGCTTGCACGCGGAACGCCGACCTGATATGATGAGCGTCAAGCCCCAGGGGGCTTGACCTGCGGTTCCAACGCCGACAATAGCTCGATGGTTTTCTCGACCTGGTAGGCCGCGCGGTCGGCGGCGGTAAGGATTTGTCGAGCCGTCTCAAGCGCCGGAGTAAGGGTGTCGTCGGTGAGGTTCTTTTCGGCCCGCAGGCGGATGGTGGTGATCAGGAGCAGCGCACCCATCATTCTTTCCAGTTGTTCCTTGTTAAGCCAGAAGATGCCGTTGTGCCGGTTGACTTGCAGGTATCCCCTGACCGATGGATCTTCGAAAACCCTCTGCATTTTCTTGGCGATGACGGTCTGGGGAGCAGGTGTGAGTAGGTCATCGTAGGCGGTTAAAATCTCAACCAACAAGGTATCAAAATGAGCAAATGCTTCATCTTTGTTCAAGTCCCGGAATGCCTCGAAAATCACTTTCCGTAAGAGCCATTCTTCCAGGCGGTTGCGGCCCAGATGGTGGACGGCGATCCAGGCGACGGCGATGTGCAGCAAGGGCGTATGGTCATTGCCGCCTATCTGGGATAGAAGGTCTGCGGCGAGATCATCGCCGAGCGGTGCATCTTTCACATATTCGGCAAGCGGAATCACGTCCATTTCGTTGAGCGCTTCCTGCAACATCTCTGCCGAACCGGTATCGGCTCCTGTGAAATCCTCTACCGCGGCAAGGAAATGCGACATGGCCTTTTGGAAACGCGGGCGCGCCCGGGGATCATTTGTCGTAATCGCGCGCAGCATATCCGCGTTCAGGACTTCCCGAAATGGAATCAGAACCGGGTCCAGTTGCATTTCGCGGTAGGCTTCATCGAGGTTGGGAACACCAGTGCCATTAAGGCGGCGCGCCAGCCGGGCCCATGAACCGTCGGTGTCGTGGATTTCCCGAAAATCAAGGAAAGCGTGGTACTGATACGCCCGCAGTTCGGCGAAGATGCCTTCCTCGGCAATCTGTTTGCCGGCACGAAGGTAGTGGAACCCGGTTTGGTGGTCACGGAAGGTATAATAATGGTCCTCACCGGTGTTGAGGGCCAGGGCCTCGGCTAGACTCCGCCGAACCAGAAATTTTTCTTTGCCGGTTCCGATGTTCATCGGAGTCGACGTGTCAATCCGCCCCCGCGTGGTATTGTAGGCATTGTTATAGAGGATAATCGCCCGTTCATCGCCGGCCCGATTGGAGTAAGCAAACACATTCTCATCGACCCAGCCTTCCGGCGTATTGAAATCGTAAAAGGCGAAATTTTCCGCTCCACTGAAAAGCCGGCGCCGTCGCATGAGCGGGAAGATTTCACTTTCATGGCGCCGAACCATTTCTTCGTCGACTTGCTCGTTCCAGTAAGCCCTGCGGTATTCCATGCCGTATTTTTCGGTGAAGCCCTCAATTTGTCCATGACCGAACATGGGCAGCCCGGGCATGGTGACCATGAGCACCGCAACGCCGAAGTATTTGTTGTCCTTGCCGAATTGCGCGATAGCGGTATCTTCATCGGGGTTGTTCATAAAATTGACGAAGCGCTTGAGCACTTCGGGGCTGAATTCGAGGACGTTCTTGACCGTCATGCGGTATTTACAGTTATCCTCCATCTTGAGCATGTTCATAAAGGCACTGTTGTACACGCGGTGCATGCCGAGCGTGCGGACAAAGTAGCCCTCCATCAGCCAGAACGCTTCGGCAAGGAGCAGCGTATCGGGTACCTCCCGGGCCACGCGGTCGACAACTTCCCTCCAGAACTCCCGGGGAAAAGCGGCGTCAAACTCCGCTTTGCTCATCCCGTGTTCGGCCCGCGAAGGGATGGCGCCCCCGTCGCCGTGCTGGGGGAACCAGAGGCGCTGGTAGTGTTTTTTGGCCAGGGTCATGGCGGCGTCGAAACGCAAAATCGGGAATTTGCGGGCGACATGAAGAATTGTTTGGATAACCGCCTCGCGCACTTCCGGAAGGGTGAAGTTCAACTGCGCGGTGTCGTTCCAGGGGGTGCTCGTGCCGTCGTTACCGTGATAGATATACTTCGCATCGCCGGTCCATTGGTCAGTACGTTTGAAGATCACGGCCGCGTCACGGTGCTCCCAATAGCCGTCTTCGATTTGGATGGTAACGCGGGGATCCGGTGAGAGGTCCACCCCGGTGAACTGATAAGATGGATATGGTGGAAAATCCGACTGGAGAAACCAGTCGGGGTGTTCGATGACCCACCGCGAGTAAATTCCCACATGGTTGGGTACCATATCGCTGGCCAGCCGTATGCCGCGCTGCCGTGCTCGGTCGCGCAGGTTCTGGTATGCGGTTTCACCGCCAAGCTCTTCTGCGATGACGTAGTCGTAGAGGGAATAAGCCGACGGCGCAGCTTCGGGGTTCCCCATAATCTGTTTAATTTTTTGTGAGGCCGTAGAACGCTCCCACAGGCCAATCAGCCATAATCCGGTGAACCCCCAACGGGCCAGGCGGTCCAATTCTTCATCCGGTATGTCACTTAGGTATCTGATATGTCGTTGATATCGTTTTGATAGCTGGTCGAGCCAGACGTATACAGTCTTGGCAATAATCACGACATTGGACATCCAGTCGGCATCTTGAGAGAAGCAGGCCGGCTCAGAGTAACCCAGATCGTCACCGTAGGCTTTTTGCACGAACTGCAAAACCAGGTTTGGCCCGGGCCCCCAGCCGCGCATCCGCTTTTCTTCTTCGAGGATATCGGCAGCCAGCATAAGCCGTTCGAGTAATTCCCGGGGAAGGAAACCGGCCCAGCGTTCCCTCATGTAATTCAACTGTCCATGCAACGAATCCGGGCTGGCCCGCATCGGGGCGTGCAAGCACTCAAATAGCGTCATGCCGAGGGGGCCAAAGGTTGGTTGCCGATTGAAGAACTCCTCCATGCCATCAACAAAGGGCAGGTAGTGGAACTGTTTTTTCAAATCCACATCATCAAAGAACTCAACAAACGGCCTGAACGCCGGGTTGGCCACGGCCACCGACAACAGGACAATCTCGCAGCTGACAGTCTCGCTGTTTGAGGCGGCCGGCGAGGAGCCCTGTAGATATTCATCTGCGGTCTGTTGCCCTCGCGCAACCGCGGCAGGCGGGAAAAAGTTCACAAAGGACCGAGGTGGTTGCTCAATAGTAGTGGGGCCGCGTTGTTGGCTTATCCAGTCGAGACTTTTTTCGATGGCGCCCGGGATTTCCTCGTGGCAATATGCCGCGACCAGGTATCGGAGCACGTCGACAATTACCCCGAGCGAAATAAGTTGCCCCGCCTGAATGGGTTCAAACACACCGGAGATCTGCTGATGCTTTTCGTTGAGTCGGTCGGCCAGCCGGCGGATGGCGTACGTCCCCGGTGCAGCTTTGCTTGCGTCAGGCCCCTCCAGCAGGGAGGGTATATCAAAGTCGTCCCATGATTTTCGTGAAAGGTGAAAACCAAATGGGAAATAGCTATGCAGGGTTTTTTCCAGTCGTGTCTCAGCCATCGGTTTCTTCGTTTAGAAATGAGGGAACCTTCCGTACTTCAGCATGTAATTCCCCCCGCGCAGCACAGCGCCGGGTCTGCCCCCGATCAGGGAGCCGAATTGAAGGTCGGCTCCACTCTATTCGTTTTTCGGAACCTGAAAGCCAATGTTTTTCTCTTCACCACCGGGGAGTCTGATCGCCCCGTATTGGCTTTCGAATTTTTTCAAATTCTCTCCCAGCGCCCTGTGCAGCATCTTGGCGTGTGCCGGGGTCATGATAATGCGCGCGTAAATCCTGGTCTTTTTGACTCCGGGCACGATGCGCGCAAAATCGAGGATGATCTCATGGGGCGATTGGGCGATGAGAACCATGTTGGAATAAATGCCTTCCGATTCTTTTTCGCCCAGCTCCACGTTCAGCTGTTGCGGTCTTACCTGCATTCGGTGTTCCTCCTTGCGGAAAACTGTTTTTATTAACTACATTGTGGGGCCAAAGTCAACTGTAGTCCTGCCGGGCCGCAACGGGAAAGCCCGCGGGGCCGGAATAAGAAAGAACCTGATGACCGCACCGGAACCCCAGCGCCTGCACGCGATTCTGGAGTCCTTTGCGCAAAGCGGTGTTTTGATTTTCGGCGATGCGATGCTCGATGAGTACTGGTGGGGCAGTGTATCCCGAATTTCACCGGAAGCGCCCGTTCCGGTAGTCGAGGTCGAAAAAACCGGCCACAAGCCGGGGGGAGCGGCCAACGTTGCGCTCAATATTGCCAGCCTGGGCGGTAATCCGCACCTGGTGGCTGTGGTTGGCGGCGATGAAGGGCGGCAGCGGCTGGTCGATTGCCTAACCGAGAAAGGTCTGGACACCGGTGGACTCCTGCGCGATCCCGACCGCCCCACAACACGGAAAACGCGCATCATCGCCCACGGCCAGCAGGTGGTGCGCGCCGATTTTGAGTTTACCACTGAAATGAACGCCGAGATCCAGGCCAGATTATGGGAGGTCTTCTGTGCCCGCCTCAATTACTGCCGCGGCGTAATTATCTCCGACTACGGCAAAGGCGTGATCAGTGCCGAACTCCTGCGCAGGATCATCCAGAAGACCCGCTCCGCGGGAAAGTTTGTCGTCGTTGACCCGAAGGACACGCACTTTTTCTCTTATCAGGGGGTGACCACGCTCACGCCCAACCACCACGAGGCCGGGTTTGTCGCCGGGCGGCGCATTACAGATGAGCAGAGCTTACGCGAGGTCGGGTTTGATTTATTGGCCCGGCTTAAGGCGGATTCTTTGCTGATTACGCGCGGCGAGAAGGGCATGGTGCTGTTCGAACCGCCGGATGAACTCACTCGTTTTCCGACCCGGGCGACGAAGGTGTATGACGTCACGGGGGCTGGGGATACGGTAATCTCCACGGTGGCCATTGCCCTCGCCGCAGGGGCAGACTTAAAGGAAGCCGCGTACCTCTCCAATTTCGCCGCCGGTCTGGTGGTCCGCGAGATCGGTACGGCCCAGACGACGAAAGCCGCGCTTGCCGAGGCGGTATTCTCCGTTGACCAGCAAGAGTCCAGCCATGCCCGCCAGGACCGGTAAGCTGGTATCGCTGCGCACGCTGGTGCGGCGGCGGCCCGCCTGGCACCGCTCGGGGAAAAAGGTCGTATTCACCAACGGAGTCTTTGATCTTTTACACCGGGGACACGTGGAGTACCTGGCCCGGGCGAAAAGCACAGGCGATATTCTGATCGTTGGCGTGAACTCCGACGCTTCGGCGCGCAAGCTCAAGGGTCGGGGCCGGCCGATCAACAAACTGGCCGACCGCGCTGCGGTCCTCATGGCGCTGGAGGCCGTCGACTACATCGTCTCCTTCGGCGCACCGACGCCAATTGACCTCATTACCGCGATTAGCCCCGACGTCCTGGTCAAAGGCGCCGAGTATGAAAAACACGAAATTGTCGGTGCGAAAGAAATCGAATCCTGGGGGGGAAAGGTTATCCGGCTGCGAATGCTTGGGGAGATGAGCACCAGCATGTTGCTCCGCAAGATTGCACGGTCGTCCAAGGGACGTTGATGTCTTGGAGCGGGGGCGTCCCGCCCCCGGCCTGGACGCCGGGACGACGGTGCTTCAATTGATTATATTCATCAATTACGGAGATCAATAGTGTCAGGTCTTTTGGCTTCGTCCGCCTGAGCCGTACCTGGCTTCGGGAGGGGACCTACGCGTCTTCTTCTCTTTCTACGTCCATTTGGAGTAATCGTATCCCCTCATCATTATCCGTGAAAATGAAGTATACAGCAATCTGGGGAAGATTTCGCAGACGCCTCGGCATATACAGATAAAGGTTTAAGCCAGGCTTGCAGACACAGTTGTGGGCATTTCTTTCCACGTACCACTTAATGTGTTCCACCAAATCCCTCAGGACATGCTCGTCTTTGATTATCCTACGAGCAGCAATGGCGTCTTTCTTAAATTCCTCGTCTAGGACAACCTTTCTGAATCGAAAGCTATGCTGAAAGGCCATGACGTTTAGCTACTTCCGCAGCCTTTCTCTGGCGAGCCTCCGTGAGATCGGCTTCCCTCATTTCACGGCAATAAACTGAGTGATACGGGATCGTTTCTTTTTCTTTGGCGAGCTTCCAGCCCAGGTAGTAATGCGAGAGCTCGCTGACTTCTTCTGCCATCTTGTCCTTGAGAGTTTCTATTATGTCATCAACGAGCGATATTTCCCAGGGCTCAAAAAATGACAATTTCGCCGGCCGCAATGGGGTGGGCCTTTTTGGGGTGCCTGAAAGGGTCTCCCGCGGCACGATCACCAATTCGCCATTCTGTATCATCTCTTCTGTGACGGGAACCAAATGCCTGGGGGCAGGCCCATACGGAAGCTTAAAATATTCCGCCCCGGTGATGGCCTTTCCGAACTTTGCATACGCAATGAAGTCGGCAAAGAATAATATCTTATTGAGCTTGGTGGCTCCGTACTTTTGGTGGTCCTGGCACTTGCCGGCAATGTACAGAATTAGCTCTCTAAGTTTGGCATCATCGGCTCCTACACCAGAACTATCTTGAGGTGCCATTTTCAACGCTCCGGTTCTTACGCCTCATAATCCAAAATACAGGTACTTTGAGAACTGTCAACATGCAATTCATGCATTCTCCGCCAACCCCCGTGGCTACCTGAACATCTGTTCACCCATTATTCATACGTCCAATGCCGGAATTCGTTTGGAAACCGGATTCTCCCCATAAACACCTGTAACTGAGTATCGGCACCCAACATGCATCTTGTGAACTTGTAGGAACATGATGACCGTCCAATTTGGCTTCTTGTAACCCGTTAAATGACAACGGATTCTGCGCCATGTAGCATCCGAGCACCCTTATTCACCTTGACTGAGTGTTTGGGGAAATATCGGTGTGTTGCTGGGGTGGGCCGCGGCAGCGATTCCTTTCGTGAGACCTGGTGGGTAATGGCTCGCCGGGGTCGGTTTCAAACCGGCCCGGCATCGCGCTTGACGGCAAATAATCATCAGGCGGGTTTGAAACCCGCCACTGCGTTTGGAGAGAGGATACTCCGGGTCGTGGGGTGGCTAATACTGCTTGATCTCGATATAGATATCCTGCCGGATTTCGGCGATCCACTCACTGACCACGTGGTTGGTCTTTTCCCGCCGGGCCATCTGCTTGATAGTGTCCCAGTCTTCTTCCAATGAATAGCGCCGGCCCTCCCGGCGATCAAGCACCCGGAGGATATGGACGCCGAATTCCGAGGCGGCGGGTCCGGCGTAGTGGCCGGCTTCCACGCCGGCCAGCGCTTGCTTAAACTCGGGGAACATCTGCTCGATGGGGTACCAGCCGAGCTCGCCACAGTTCTTTCGCGAGTCGTTATCCGCAGTATGATCACGCACCAGAAGGCAGAAATCGGTGTCGGCGTCGATTTCGCCCAGCAGGGAATCGGCAGACTGCATCGCCACGGCGCTGTCGGCATAATCGGGCGTGAGGCGCAGCAGAATGTGCCGCGCGCGAAAGCGGTCTCCGCTTTTGTCTTCGACCTGAATTAAGTGAAATCCGAATGGCGTGCGCACCACCCCGGAGATTTGCCCCGGCTTGAGCTTTTTCGCCGCCGTCTCGAATTCGACGACCAGGTCTCCCGGGCCGAACCAGCCCAGCTCACCACCTACTTGGCCCGTCGGGTCATCGGAGTACATCCGGGCTGCCTCGGCAAAATCGGTTCCCCCCTCAATCTCCGTGCGGATTTGGGTCAATCTATCCCGAGCGGCCAGAATCCGGTTCGTGTCGATCGTAATCGGGATCAGGATATGGGCGAGCTTGACCGAAGCGGGCAACTCCGGCAGGGAATCCCGATAGCGGGCATAGAATCCTTTGACCTCCCCGTTGGTCACCGAGACCATCCCCAGCTTATGGGAAATCAGCTTTTGCTTGAGCAACTGATTGCCCGTATCGTGCCGGAAACGCCGCCGTAATTCGCCAAGGGTCAGTCCCTCCCGCGCCAGTTCTTGCTCGAAGGCGTCTTCACCGGGAAACTGCGCACGCAGACTTTCGATATGTTCGATCAGCGACTGCTCGATTTCGTCGGGTTCGACCGAGATCGTCGTATCCTTTTCCGCCTCGGAGAGGATCAAGCGATCGTCGATCATCTGCTTAAGGATTCCGTCCCGTAGTTCCGCTCGTCGGGCAACATCGGATAGGTCAATCTTATTCTGCAAGGCGACAATCTGGATTTGCGCCTGCAATTCCGACTCCAGGATGATCTTGTTGCCGACCACGGCGGCTGGCCGGTCAAACCTCTCCGCCAAAGCCTGCTTGGGGCTTAAGATGGCAAGGGCCGCCAGGAGTGCAACGATATATCGACACCGCATGATCTATCCCTGTCCTCCCGGTTTCAGGCTGTCGGGTGATTCCTCGGTCGGTGCCGGCTTCTTTTCATACAGTGAGTGATCGACCGTCCCGGCCAACATCTGCTCATCGATCGAAATCGGTGTGACCGACTTGAGGGAATCGACGTATGCTGTGTGAATCGAATCGATTCGGGCTTCGCGCAGCGCGGTGAAGAGCTTTCCCTTGATCGACTCGAACGTCATCGGCGCGGGCTCTATTCGTTCGGTCAGCTTGATCACCGACCACGCATCATCCGCAGCAAACGGCGCGGAAAGCTCTCCGACCTTCAGTGTCTCCGCCACGGCATAGATCGTCGGACGCCGGTACGGCTTGATATATCCCAGGTCCCCCTTGTTACGCTTGTATCCCCTGCGGATGGTGTGTTCTTTCGCCAGATCGGCGAACGACGCGCCCCTTTTCAGCAGCTGGTGCAGCGAATCGGCTTCTCTTTTGCCTTCGGTCTGGATTTCTCTGACCCGCAGGCGCAGCTCACTTGCAAACTCATCCGGGTAGGCGTCGAAATATTCCCTGATCTCCGATTCGGTGACCGAAACGCCCCGACGCAGAACCGTGGTTCTCATTTTTTCAGCCATCATCGACTCGGTGAAGCTCTTGATGCGCGTGGTGTACAGCTTGGCCTCTTCCAGCCCCAGATGCCGCACCTGGTCGATCAGCAGTTCATACGTCACATTCTGAAAAACAAAATCTTCCAGCACTGCCCGATCGTCCAGGGATGGTTTGCGTCCCGGCGGTGCCGGGTTGACCAGTTCGAGATATTGCCCCAGCGTCATCACCTGGTCACTCAGGTAGCGGCCGAACGGCTTTTCGCGCTCCAACTCCGAGAGAAAGTTCAAATCGACGTCCTGGCGCAGGGAATCGGGAAGGCTCACCGTGTCAACCTGCGAGAATTCAATAATCTTGCTTTTGAGGAACTCGATCGTCTCCGGGACAATCCCGATTGGATAGCGGTCTTTGAGTTCCCGCTGGTGTTCCAGCTGCCGCTCCTTTTGCTTCAGGGACTTAATCTTCGTTTCGATTGTCCCACGGACCGAATCGAGCGGAAGGTGCGTTCGTTCGTTCTTTTCCAGAAGCTCAATGATGTGCCAGCCATATTCGGTCTCGACCGGTTTGGAAATCTTGTCCAGCTCAAGAGAGAAGAGCGCTTCCTGGAAGTTCGGCACCAAATCGCCCCACCGGAAAAGCCGGCCCATGTCCCCACCCCGGCGGCGCGATCCCGGATCCTTGGAGACCGCCCGGGCGATAACGGCGAAGTCCGCCCCGCCTATGATCTCCTGCCGCAGTGAATCAGCCTCGCGTTTGGTGCCGGTCAGGATATGCCGTGCCCGGACCCGGGTAAACCAGTGTTTATACCACTCACGGATTTCCTTCTTGGAGATGGATACCTTTTCTAAGATTTCCACGCGGAACAGTTCATCGAGCAAGAACTTGCCCCGCTCGCGTTCCACCAGTTCCAATATCTCAATGTCCGTATCCAGCCCGTGGGCGTACGCCGCCTTGACCAAAAGCGCCGCTTCGATTCTGGAGTCGAGGTATTCTCTTTTGGCCTGGAGTTCCTCCTCGGCCGAGGAGAACTCGGGTATGCCCATCTGCACAAAGTTCTCGGTTATCTCGTACAGAGGGATTTCACGGTCACCCACGATGGCAATGGCGGGATGCTCGGGTACTTCGGTGCAGCCGGTAAGGGCAATCCAGAGGGCAGCCAAGCACCACAGCTTCTTCATCTGTTCGCTCCTGATTAATGCCTCCGGGGATTATTCCCCATATCTCTACGCACGAGCGCAATTCTTTAATTTATGCTCAACTAAAGCTTTTCCAAGGCGTTTTTCAAAGCCGCTGCGGGCTTGGCCTCATTCTCCGGGAGACCGATCCGCAGGATAAACGGCGGCCCCGGAGAAAATGACAACTTTTCTGAAAACCGCGTACGCCAGCGTTCAATCTCCACCCTGCCGATGGAGCGATCAGGGTCGAATTCAATCGTGAGCATCCCCTTATCCACCCGCGCCCATTTGACCTGCGACCCGGTGCCCAGGACCCGGGCGTAAGCCAAGTCAAAAAGCACGAGCGCGGATTCCGGCGGCGCACCAAAACGGTCGGCCAGCTCCAGGCGCAAGTCGTCCAAACCATGCGTGGTCTGTGCTTCCGCCAAGCGTTTATACACCTCAAAGCGTTGCTGGTTGTCCTCGATGTATGCATCGGGGATAAACGTCGCCCCGGGATATTCAATCTTGGTCACCGTTCGCCTTTTATCCACCTGCTCGCCGCGAATTTCGGCGACCGCCTCTTCCAGAAGGCGACAATACAGGTCGAAACCGATCTCCTCAATGAATCCATGCTGTTGGGGACCAAGCAGGTTGCCCGCGCCCCGAATCTCCAAGTCGCGCATCGCCAGGTGAAAACCCGAGCCAAGCGCCGTGTGTTCTTCTAACGCTTTCAGCCGCTTGCGGGCGATGGCCGAAAGTGCGCCGAACGGTGGAGTCAGAAGGTAGGCATACGCTTTCAGATGCGAGCGGCCCACCCGGCCCCGCAACTGATAGAGCTGCGCCAGCCCGAAGCGGTCGGCCCGGTTGATAATAATCGTATTGACCGAGGGAATATCCAGCCCCGATTCGATGATCGCCGTGGAGAGCAGACAATCAAACTTGCGGTGCAAAAAGTCGACCATGATCCGCTCCAACTCCCGCTCATTCAACTGGCCGTGGGCCACGGCGAGATCCACCCCCGGCAGGATGCGGCGCAGGTACTTCTCCATGGCCCCGATCGAGCGCACGCGGTTGTGGACGAAGAAGATCTGACCTCCGCGATCTCGTTCCCGCCGCACCGCTTCCACGATCACCTCTGCGGAAAATTCGCGGATCTCCGTGTGGATCGGCAGCCGGTCTTTGGGCGAGGTGGCAATCAGCGACATGTCCCGCGCGCCCAAAAGCGACATCTGCAGGGTGCGGGGGATCGGCGTCGCGGTTAAGGTCACCGTGTCTACCTGGGCTTTCAGCCGGCGGATCTTCTCCTTATGCGCCACGCCGAAATGCTGTTCCTCGTCGACCACCAGAAGCCCCAAATTGGTGAAATTAACATCCTTGGAAAGCAGGCGGTGCGTCCCAATGACAATATCGACTTTGCCCTCTCTTAACTCGGCGATAATGCGCCTTTGTTCACGCGGTGTTTTAAACCGGGAAAGAATTTCCACCCGGATGGGGAACTCAGCCAGCCGCTCGCGGAAGGTGTTGGCATGCTGCTCGGCCAGGATCGTTGTCGGGACCAGCACCGCGACCTGCTTGTGGTCGGTCACCGCCTTGAACGCCGCCCGAATGGCCACCTCGGTCTTCCCATACCCCACGTCTCCACAGACCAGCCGGTCGGTGGGTGACGCGGCAAGCATGTCTTTTTTTATTTCCGCGATCGCTTTCTGCTGATCCGGAGTCTCTTCGTAGGCGAACGAGGCTTCCAGCTGCTTTTGCCACTCCGAGTCAGGGGAAAAGGCAAACCCCGGCCTTGCCTTTCGCTCGGCATACAGCCGGATCAGATCGGCGGCCATCTCCATCAAAACCTTTTTCGTTTTGCGCTTGATCTTTTCCCAGGCCGTGCCGCCCAGGCGGGAGACCCGGGGATGACCCTCCTTGCCGGTAAACTTCTGGACGCGGTTGAACTCTTCGATGGGCACGTACAGCTTGTCGTCGTTCAGGTACCCGATCAGAAGACAATCCCGCGCTTGTCCCTCCACGGTTATTCTCCTGAGACCCTTGAATCGCCCAACCCCGTAATCGATGTGCACCACGTAGTCGCCCTTGGAAAGCTGGTTGTAGCTGGAGAGGGCGATCCCCTCCTTAAACCGCCGCTGCCGGTATTGCTTGTAGTGGCGGTTGAAAATCTCGTGGTCGGTCAGCACACATTCACCGTCGGGAAAGCAAAAACCGCTGTGCACTCCCGGGGACGAAAGGGCAGTCGAAAGCGGGATGCCGCCTTCGGCCTCAAGAATCTCGCTCAGGCGTGTTTGGTGATCCGCCGAGTCGCAGAGAACCCAGGTGCGTCTCGACGATGTGCCCTGTTTGCGCAGGAATTCGCCCAGCCGTCCCACGTGCGACATGAACGCCAGTGGTTGACTCATCTTAAAGTCCAACGCCTGCGGGGTTCTCAGGTACTGCTGCTCGACACGCGGGTGCATGGCCAGTTTCCGGGTAACGTTTTCCACCGTTTGGCCGGTTGCCGTGGGATCGGGAAGCGGCGTGTAGTTTCGCCGGGGGCGCTCATAAAACCTCGTCACGTTCTCCAGGATGGCCTCCGCCTTTTGCCGCAGCCCGGCCTGGTCGTCAATCCAGATCAGTGATCCCGGTGGCAAGTGGTCGAGAATCGTGCTTCGTTCAAATCCCAGCGTGGCCGCCAGCCATTCCAGCCCGGGGAAATCGGGATCGCCCTCAACCCGCTCGTGCAACGCACCGTTGGCTTTCACCGCCATGAGGCGGGATGTCAGGTCATGGCGGTCGGTGAGTACCTCGCGCGAAGGTAAGATCAGGCAGTCTACAAGTTCGGTGACCGAACGCTGGCTGGATACTGAGAACGTCCTGATCGAATCGATGGTATCCCCGAAAAACTCGATGCGGATCGGGTGCTCCGATGAGTAGGTGAACACATCAACGATCCCGCCGCGGTGGGCAAAGCCGCCGGCTTCCTCAACCAGCGGCGAGCGGGCATATCCCAGATCCACCAGCCGGGCGACGACCTCTGCAATCGGGATTTCCTGATCAACTTTCAGGGACAGGGTCTTCTCCTGCAATACAGAACGTGGGATGGTCAGCTCGAGCGCGGCGCGCAGGTGGGTTACCGCGATCGTCGGCCGCGGTTGGGCCAGGTGCCACAGGCATTCCAAACGCCGCCCGACGGGTTCGCTGGATGGCCGGCGGAATTCATAGGGCGTCATCTCCCAGGTGGGAAAGCGAAACACCAGTTGGGGGTCGAGTATCGCTGAGAGATCATCGTACCACCGTGCCGCGGCGTCTCCCTCCGCGGTGAAAACAAGCATCGTCCGGGGATTTTGCGCAAACAGAGCGGCCAGGGCAAACGCGCCCGCGGAACCGGAGAACCCGGCAACCTCTACCGCGGATTTATCCGCTTCGGACAGCGCCCCTGCCAACTGCATAAAGACGTCCAACCCGCGGATTTTCTCTACGATCGGTAACCCGGCGGGCGCTATCCGCACCCCGCAGGTGCTGTGCGGCGTTGTGGAGGTATCACTTGCAGGGATCATAGTCTGGGCTGTCGGGTTTCTTGCCCCGCGCTCGCGCGGGACTCGGAACACCGACCTACAGAACTCCTTTTACCAAACACAAAAACCCCATCCCCACGTGAACGCGGGGTGGGTATGGCTAATTGGACAATATATCCTATCGACCACCCGATATCAAGGTCTCACAGTTGACAACTCACCATCGTTGATCCCGTTAATGACAATCCTGTAGTAAGTCGGTATTCCGACCCCGCGCAGGACGCGGGGGAGAAACCCGACATTTCAATCAGGCCGGGTAGCCCACTCCTCGAGCCGGGATTATCCTTAAACCCCGCCGGCTTTGCGTCAAAAACGTACCGTTCCGCCGTCATATTTGTTTCATTCCACGCGGGTGGACCGCCGCTTGCGGTGAGACTAGATGATTATCGGGTGGCCCACCCCTTGGGGTGGGAATAGATGAACCACTATAACCGAAAGGCCTTCCCAAACATGAAAAAAACACACTTGAAATGGACCGGAGGAATGCAGTTCATCGGACGGGCTGATTCGGGGCATGCCATTGTTGTTGACGCGGGTCGGGACCACGGCGGCGACGACTCGGGACCCCGCCCCGGTGAGTTGACATTAGTAGCCCTGGGAGGATGCACCGGCATTGACGTGGTCACTATTTTGAACAAGATGAGGGTTCCCTTCGACTCCCTGGAGGTTGCGATCGAGGCCGAGGCCGCCGACAAACACCCCAAAGTCTGGACCGAAATCAGGGTCAAATACCTAATCCGCGGCGACGTGCCGGAGGACAAGCTCAAGCGGGCAATTTCCCTTTCCCGGGAGAAATATTGCTCGGTCGGGGTGATCCTGGCGGCAACAGCTAAAATGACCTACGATTACGAAATCCTGCCCAGCCGCAATCCATAACCGGATAAGGGTCTTGAAATCATCAGGGTTTTGACCTGCACTGCCGCTCGACGTGCGGTACGGCCCGGCCAGGTTGGCCGAACCCGCAAGATTTTCCTTCATTACGGCTGCCCCATTGTTGTACTTTCGTATATGGCTTAAAGGGTAAATGATATTCCAGGGGACGCCGGGATGTACATGCAGTCAGACCGCAGCAAGATTCGCCAGCCGAAAGTGGCGGGGCAGTTTTACCCCGGGGACCCGGTTGAGCTGACCAAGACCATCGCGCACTATTTCAGCAACGTCGAAAAGGCGGACATCGGCGGGCAAATCCTGGCCTTAATCTGCCCGCATGCGGGGTATGTGTATTCCGGGCAAGTCGCCGCCCACGCCTACAAGCTTATCGAGGGGCAATCATTCAGCACGGTGGTAGTGATCTCACCATCGCATACGGCCTTCTTTCGCGGGGTATCCGTCTTCGACGGCGGGACCTATCGCACGCCTTTGGGTGATATGCCGGTCGACATCGACTTTGTGGGGAAGCTGACCGGGATCGATCCCCGCCTCGCGCTTTCCGACAACGGGCATAATGGCCGGTCCGGCCGATACGAGCACGCCCTGGAGGTGCAGTTACCGTTTCTGCAGGTTGTGCTCGGGGATTTCATGCTGGTCCCGGTGGTTATGGGCGACCAGGAGTACGACACCTGCCGCGTGCTGGGCGAAGCTCTGGGGCAGTTCGCTCAGTTGGGCAAAACCCTGATCGTGGCATCGTCTGATCTCTCACACTTCCACGCGTATGAAGAAGCGCGGCAATTGGACCGGCGGGCCGCCGAAGCTATCGCCGCATTTTCTCCATCAAAGCTTCTCCGGTCGATCGATACCGGGGCATGCGAGGCCTGTGGGGCTGGACCGATCGCCGCGACGATGATCGCCGCGCAAAAGATGGGCGGCCGACAGGTGACGATCCTCAACACCGCAAACTCAGGTGACGTCGAACCCGGCTACGCCGACCGGGTCGTGGGATACCTTTCCGCAGTCATTCACACCGGTGCGGCGCAGGAATCACGCGCCAAAGTCTACGAACTGGAAGAACCGGAAGACCACGCCTCCGGCGATGACGGCTCCGTTGATGACTACACCGAGGAAGAAAAACTCTTCTTAAAACGGGTGGCCAAAAAATCGATTGAGAATGCTGTCAAGGGTGCACGGTTTCCTGACCTTTCGCCGCCGACCACACGGCTCTCGGAAAAACGAGGCGTTTTTGTTACGCTCAAAATGCAGGGTCACCTGCGCGGCTGCATCGGGTATATTCAGGCTTTAAAGCCGCTTTCCGATTCCGTTCGGGAAATGGCCCGGGCAGCGGCGGTCGATGACGACCGGTTCGGGCCGGTCACACCCGGCGAGATGGAACGGCTCGACATCGAAATCACCGTCCTCTCACCCCTGGTCAAAGTAGAGAGCGGCGACGACATCTTAGTTGGTCGGGACGGGCTTTTCATCCGCTGTGGATTCCAATCGGGCGTGCTCCTGCCTCAGGTCGCCGTCGAGCACGATTGGAACCGGGAGACTTTCCTCAGACAAACCTGTCTGAAAGCCGGCTTGCTGCCCGAGGCCTGGCAGGATCCGCAGACGGAGATTCATCGTTTTTCGGCGGTCATCTTTTGATGCTGGCTAATCTGGCACTCGCCTGGTGGCTTTCCGCGCCGCAGCGGTTGTGGACGAGGTGGGTGGAAGGGTACCTCCCCGCCGCGGAATGCTGGCCTATCCCGCCGGATGGGGATCGGCTGGGTCTGCCTCCCGGAGTATCCTTGCCCCGACCGGTATTCCATGGTTTGGCGCTGGATTATTATCGCCATCCCCGCCGGCTGTTCGGGCGCACTGTCGTGGGCGCGGCGATATTCCGCTTTAAGTATCGCCGAGATTTGGATTCCGGCTGGCGGCTGGTCATCGCTGCCGCACGTTTCTTGCGTGAAAACAATATGCTCAATTCCGTTGATCTGCTTGTTACCGCGCCTTCGTCGCCCGTCTTTCGCGATTTTTCGCCGCCGATTTGGTTGAGTCGGAAACTCGCCGAGGCGATCGGTAAGCCCGTGATGACCGACGTCTTTGAGCGCACGCGATTGGGTTTCCCCCAGAAAGAAGTCACCTCCGCCCGGGCGAAAAAACAGAATATTGCCGGGATGTTTACCATATCAGAAGGCAGAAGACGACTCATCAACGGCCGCCAGATTCTCTTGATCGATGATGTATGTGACTCCGGTCATACACTGGCCGAGTTAGGCGGGGTGCTGCAAGCGGCGGGAGCGGGGAAGATTACCCCGTTCGCTTTTGTCGAAACCGGCAACTCAAGAAAGAAACTGTAAGCGATCAAAATGGATGATCGAGGCATAATTTATAATCTGAAGGAAGCCGGCAAGGTCGGCCCCCGCACGATGCTGGCGCTTTTGGAACACTTCGGCTCGCCGGAGGAAATCTGGCAAGCGGGTGCGGCGGCGCTCCGGGAAATCCCAGGTGTTGGCGAGAAAACCGTCGAGCGCGTAATTGAAGGCCGCGAGCGCGGCGAAAAAACCCAACGCCAGATGGCCGGCTGGGAAGAGCAGGATATGGAGGTTATTACCATCATCGACCCAGAGTACCCCCAAAAACTACGCCAGTTGGCCGACCCCCCGTCGCTGCTGTTTGTGCGCGGCAAGCTTGATCTTTCCACCGGGCCGGTCGTTGCCGTTGTGGGTACACACGAGGCCGACGCCGAGGGGATCTTAAGCGCGGAAAACTGGAGTGCACGCATCGCCAAACGCGGCGGCGTGGTTGTCTCCGGGCTGGCGCGCGGCATTGACGCCGCGGCGCACGTCGGCACCCTCCAGGCTGAGGGAACAACCATCGGCGTTATCGGCTGCGGGTTTGCCAACATATATCCCCCCGAAAACAGCGCCCTTGCCGGGCAAGTGGCGGAGAACGGGGCGGTAATATCGGAATACAGTCCCCCGACCCCGGTCTCGGTCGGGCGGTTGATGGCCCGCAATCGGATCCTGGTTGGCCTCGGCGACGCGGTGCTCATCGTCCAGGTGCACGAATCGTCCTCTGGAACTATGGACGCCGCTGCCCGCGCCGACCAACAGGGCAAACCGCTTTTTGTCGTCAACCGGCAGAAGATTCCCCAGCTCGGACAACTGAAAGCCTGTGGAGCAATTATCCTGGAGGAATCAAGCGGCGTTGACATAATCTTGAATTACCTTTAAGAGGCTATTGAAAAACTCCGCAGGCGGCAATTCCGTAGGTCAGGAGCCCTGCGTCCTGACGCCACGCCCGCCAGGGCGCATACCAGCGCGCGGCAGATGACCGGAGGCTGCCCCGCCCTCGATCAAGTTGTGGCATGAGGACGTACGCGAGCCACAAATGAGTCGTATAAAGGACAGATGGACAAGAAAGACCAAATCCGCGCAGAAAATGACAGACTGGAAAAACTGCGCCGGTTGGTCGACCGTACCGCCTTCCTTTTGGCCAACGTCCCGATGACCGACCGTGTACGCGACGAGCTTCTAATTGCCACCCGCCGCAAGGCCGAAGAGCTCATCCCCGATCAAATGGATACCTACACACTGATCTACGAATCCCGTTTTTACCGCATAATCGAGCAGTTCGGCGGCCGGCATAACTTGGCCGATTAGCCGGACGCCATCCGCTCCCGAAGTTGTATCCTGTCGAAAGCCAAAGCGCGCCCTTGCTCCGGTCGAGCAATTCAAATATCATGCGCCAGGCGAATACGCGAAAGGCAACCCGTTTCCCGGGGGGCTGGTCGGGGATGCAGATTACGAAATGCAGAATGAAAAGGAATAACCCATGATCGAATCGATTATTCTGGTCGTACTGATTGTTGCTTCGGTGGTTTTGTTCTGGCTGCCAGTACAAAAGCGGATAAACGTCATCAAGTCCGTCAAGGGTGAACTCAAGTTCGATGATTTCAGCCGTCGGCTGAGCCGCTGGTTTACCGAAGTTGTTTTCCAGGGAAAGGTGATTTCCCGGCGGCCCCTGGCGGGTCTCATGCATGCGTTTGTTTTCTGGGGGTTTGTCTGTTTCATTCCCGAAACGCTGCATCACTTCGGGCAGGGTTTTGGCATTTCGCTGCTGGGGGAGGGATTCTTTCGTTGGGTTATCACTGCGGTGGTGTCGGCCTGGGCGGTCTTGGTGATGGTCGGGATCATCTATCTAACCTTCCGCCGTTTTGTGCTGCGCCCCGAGGCGCTGGGCGAGAAACTCTCAGCGAGTTCGGGTTTTGTTGCCCTGTTCATTATCATTTTGATGGCTTCTTATTTGCTTGGTTTGTACACTTTCGAACCGGGAACGACCGCTTACAGGATCAACTGGTGGATTCATGCTTTGACCATCATGGCCTTTGCCGTGCTGATCCCGCACAGCAAGCACCTGCATTTGGTCCTCTCGCCCCTGACCACGCTGACCAAGTCATTTCGCCTGGCCGATATCAAGCCACTTGATTTTGAAAAAGAAGAATTTGGCGCGGTCAAACTAACCGACCTCGATGTGCACACCGCCCTGGGGGCATTCACCTGTGTCGAGTGCGGCCGCTGCCAGGACCACTGCCCGGCCTATCAGACGGGTAAGGTGCTCAACCCCAAACAAATCATGCTCGATTTACGGCGGGGGTATTTGAGCAACCCGGATGCGGCCGTTATCGCCGATGCGGTTCTGCCGGCCGAAGCGCTCTGGCAGTGTACGACCTGTGGGGCCTGTACTTATCAATGCCCCGTGGGAATCGACCAGGTTGTCCCCATCCTCGAATTGCGACGTGGCCTGGGGGCCGAGGGTGAGTTCCCCAAACCAATGACCGCCTTAATGAAAAACCTGGAGCGCAATGCCAATCCGTGGGGTTACACGCAAAACCAGGCCGAGGAATTCCTCGATAAGCATAACTACCCGGCCTATGACGGCCAGGACGTCCTCTACTGGATGGGCTGCCTGGCCCGATACGACGTGCAGTACCGTCAGGTCTCGCTGGCCTTTACCTCTATCCTTAATGCCGCTCAGACAAGCTGGGGTGTCCTGCGCGAAGAAAAATGCACCGGCGACGCCGCCCGCCGTGCAGGGAACGAATACCAGTTTCAGGAACTGGCCACGGCAAACGTTGAAATGCTCAACGAGGCCAATCCGGAAACAATCGTCACGACCTGTCCGCATTGCCTGCGCGCCCTGAATGAATACAAGGAACTCAATCTTAAGCCCGAGATACAAATAATCCACCACTCCACTTTCATCGAACAATTGCTTGCCGCCGGCAAGATCAAGCTATCCGGAGGCCATGGACAAAAAGCGGTATTCCATGATTCCTGCTATCTCTCGCGTTACGAGGGCCGGCGTGGCTGGCAGGCTCCGCGCACGGTTTTGCGCGCTGCCGGGGTCGAGGTTTGCGAACCGGAGCGCACCAAAGACAAATCCTTCTGTTGCGGCGCCGGCGGCGCGCAACTGTTCAATGAAGAAACCCAGGGAGAACGGGTGCCGCACGTACGGACCGAAGAACTTCTGCGCACCTCCGCTAAAGAGATCGCTGCGGCTTGTCCCTTCTGTCCAATCATGATTCGTGACGCGTTGGCCGTGAAAGACATTGAGGGAATACCGGTCAAGGATATCGCCGAGTATGTTGCCGAGCAATTGAAATAGGATCTTCCAGCAACAGTAGATCAAGCGCCCCGGCGCTTGACATTCTTGTGCGACCTGTCCCCGTGCGGGCATGACAATCCTCGGGTGGCGTTTGCCATCAGGGCGGCCGGGTATTACATTGCCCTGAAGCGCCAGGGCCGGAGGCGCCCCCAAAACGAAAGGTGGTTGGCGTGGACAAACCTGAGGTGAAAGACATCGCGTTACGCGTGGTCATCGGCGGCAAAGCGCGTGACGTGACTTACCAGGAACTGGTGCTTTCCAACAATCTGGCCCAGGAATCGCTCGTGCGGCTGTTGATCAGAAAGAAAGTGGTCGACGCTCAGGAACTGCTCGATGAAATGCAGGCCGTCCGCCGGGAACGCTACCGGCCAATGCCTGAGGATAAGAAAAACCGTTAAGCGATCCCGGTTAGCCGGGCTTGACGAGCGCAAATCGACGGAATCCGATGGGTGACCCGGTGCCGAGCAAAACCAGTGGTCAGGCCGGGCCGGCCAACTTCAGCGCAGGCGAATTGCTGCGCTGGCGGTCGGTGCCCGCACGGCGGTCGGCAAGAACTACCGCGTTGGTTGTCCTGGCGATCATCGGTGTGCCCGCAGTGCTTTTCATCTGGTACGGCCCGTTTTTCGGCCTGCTCGGCATCGCCATCCTGGGGGGATCGCTTCTATCTTTTTTTCTGCCAACCGACTACATTCTCACCGATTCCTCAGTGCTCCGGCACTACCTGGGAATCACCCAAAAGAGAAAGTGGTCTGAGTTCCGCAGTTTTTACCCTGACAAGAACGGCGTGTTGCTAAGCCCGTTTGTCCGCCCCTCCCGGCTGGAAAACTTCCGCGGGTTGTACCTGCGTTTCGAGAGCAACCGGGACAAGGTTCTGGCCATAGTGCAAGACAGGGTGGCAAACCGATCGCCGGAGGGCGAAAAGTGAGTTTCAAAGATTTCTTCGCGCCCGGGAGCGAAAAAAAACCCGACGCCGAACAGCCGCTGACCGAGCGCGAAGAACAAATAATGGAAAAACTGGCGACCAAGATCGTCGAGTGGAAAATGACCGTGCCGGCGATTCTGTTTTTGGAATCGGTTAAGCCCTTGAACTTCATTGGCGCGCAGATGATGGTCTTCTTTGAGCCTTTCGTCCAGACGTTGTTTAATCTGAGAGATTATGACACCTTCCGTGAGATGGTGGAACGGCGGGAAAACGTAGAGCGTTTGCTGCTTAAAATTGAAGAATTGGACGCTGCGGCCCTGGACAGGGAAAAGAAGGCCCGCACCGAACGCCGGGGGCGCCGCCGCAGCGGCTGGTTATCGCGGTTTCGCCGTAAATCCCGGACGTCCCTGCCCGGTCCACCCGACGATACTACCACCCCAAGCTCGTAGAAGTTTCCCCCATTTCCCTAAGTCGCGTCGGGCCAAAGCACTGCGGGACGCCGCGGCCTTCCACTCCCGGCAAAGGGTGCGCAACGTTGGCCAACCGGTAAACCATCAACTGAATTAATCCGATAACCAGAACGTAGACGTTTAACGAAAGTGTGCAAGTCATGCCGGAAACCGTGACCCGCAGTTCTCAACTCCTGGACAAAGTTGTTGCCACAATCGGCGAGTTGCCTACCTCGCCCGGGGTCGTCTCCACGGTGATGGGTTTGACGGCCGATCTCAACACCGAGATCAACAAGCTTTCCCGCGTTCTTTCGGGCGATGCCGCATTGACCGCCAAGGTCTTACGGCTGTCCAACTCGCCGTTTTACGGTCGGGCGCGCTCAGTAGGGTCACTGAATGAAGCAATTCTCATCTTGGGCTTTTACACTATTCGTTCCCTGGTCGTGGCCTCTTCGACGTATTCCATTTTCCGGAGCAAGACAAAGGACGCGGCCACCAAGGTAATGTGGGAGCACTCCCTGGCCACGGCGATGGCTGCCCGGATTATCGGAAAGCGTATCCGGCATCGGCACGTGGAGGAGGCATTTATTGTCGGCCTGTTACACGATATCGGAAAACTGATCCTGCACCAGAAAATGCACGACTCTTACAAGGAGATCATTAAGAAGGTGCAGCTCGATCGGCGGAACTTCATCACCGTCGAGCAAGAGCAACTGGGGTTCTCCCACTGTGACCTGGGATCGGTCATCCTCACGCGCTGGAACTTCCCCTCCCTTTTGACTGAGGCCGTCGCGCAACATCACACACCCGAAGAGGCAAGCCCGCCGGAGGACCGCAGTGTGGCGCTTCCACATATCATCTATTTCGCCAATGAAATGGCCAAGAAGATGAACTACGGATTCATCAAAGACTACGAAGTCGATCTGGCTTCCCTGCCCCAGGCACGGATCTTGGACCTGGACACCGAAGCGATCGCATCCGTGCAGGTTGAGTTGGAAACCCATTATCAAGAAGAAAAACCCCTGTTTGAAGAATGATGTCCCCCTCGGCCAACAACTCGTTGCGGACGAAAGCGCTCCGGAAAATGGAGGAGTTCAGCAACCTGCCGTCAATGCCGCAGATTATCCAGCGAGTGCGGGAGATCTCCGAAGACCCCAAGTCCTCGGCAGCTGATCTGGCCAATATTGTCCTGTCCGATCATTCCCTGACCACACGCATTTTGCGCGTCGCCAACTCGGCTTTCTATGGCCAGTTCTCCGGCAAGGTCTCGACAATTACCCAGGCAATTATCCTGATGGGTTTCAACTCCGTGCGGAGCACCGTGATGGGGATTGCCATCTACGACACTTTCTCCAGCCTTGAACAGCAGACCAGCTTTGATCTGGCCGCCTTTTGGGCCAAATCCCTGGGCTGTGGGGTGGTGGCCAGGAACATGGCCCGCCGGCTGCGGTTCAAGTCGTCCGAGGAAGCGTTTATCGCCGGGTTTATGCACGATATAGGCCAGCCGGTCATCTGCATGATTTTCGCCGATGACGTACCGAAAATCGGGCCGCTGGTCAGCCGCCTTGATGACCCGGTGCGCCACGAGCGCGAAAAACTGGGGATCGACCACCAGGAGGTGGGTGAGTGGCTGGGCAGAAAATGGAACCTCCCGCCGGTGTTGCTCAAGCCGATGCGCTACCACCATCGGGTGGGCCGCTCGCTGCGTGAGAAGTCCCCGGAGCCGCTGGTGGACCTGATTTACGCGGCGGACATGGTGGTCAACAAGTTATCCGACCCCACCGTCAAACATGAAGAAATCGTGGACCTGATCGGTGATGATTTACATCACCTGTTGGGCATTAAACGCAAGGATCTGTCACGAGTCATCAAGAGGGCTGTAGAACAAACCTGTGAGATCGCCGACGAACTGAATATTAAGATTACCAGTTTCTCTGCCGGAACGACGGCAGCGATCCCGGCGGCACAACCGCAGGCACCTCCCCCGCCCGAGTACCTCGAGGCAGTCCGGAGGCTATCCGACGCCGAACGTGAACTGACCATCATGCGCGAGGTGGCCGCCGCGTTGAAAGCCGGCACCTCCGAGGAGGAGATCCTGCAAACCCTCCTCGAAGGCATATATCGCGGGCTGGAATTTCAGCGGGCACTGCTTCTATGCATTGATCGGGCGGCGCATCGAGCACGGGGGGTGTTGGGCTTCGGCGTATCCTCGCAGCGGCTGGTGCATGATTTGTCGATCCCGCTGAAAGACGGCGTCGGGGCCATCGTCACCTGCGCGGCAGAAGACAAGATCGTCAACATCCTCGACACTTCTGCCGGCATTTACGAGTCGATGCTGGATGGGGCCGAAAAAGACGCGTTCAACGCCCGGGCGTTCTGCCTGTTTCCCGTCTCCGTCGTCGACGAGGTGGAATACGTCGTTTTTGTGGAAAACGCCGACGGCCAGCCGGTGGAAGACGACAAGTTGCGCTCGGTGGAGAGCTTCGTCAACCAGGCGGCGATGGCGCTGGAACGGTTCCGCTTGCGCCAACTGATGGCCGGCAGGAAACCGCCGGCCGACGTTGACTCGCTGATCACGGTAGCCTTTAACAAGTGATCCCCACTCGGCAGCGCAGGAGATTTCCCGGCGGCCTTGACCTCCCACTTGATTTCGGACATATTGCGATCATGAAAACATCAACCTCATCCTGGCCTCAGCTCGCGGTGAGCGTGATATTGGTTTTTGTACTGGGGTCATCGTGCAGCCGCCAAGCGAAGCAACCCGACCCGGGCTTGAACATCCTCTTCCAGGTCAAACTAAAAAACCAGTATGACGTTTATCGCTTGAAAACCGAGGGGGTCTACCCCGATTCCGCAGCCGTCGTCGACGGCGACGCCGTGCAGCCCATTTGGTCACCCGACCGTTCGCAATTCGTCTTTTCCAATTACCGCAACGGCCATTTCGCCATCGCCATCGCCGACGCCGACGGGAGCAATCTGCGGTACTTAACCGCCGACACTGCAGACAACATCAACATCGCCTCCTGGTTTCCCTCCGGAGACAAAATTGTCTTCTCCTCCAATCGCCTGGGGAACCTGGATATTTTTTCAATAAAGACCGATGGTACCCAACTGATCCCGTTGGTGACCGACTCATCGAATGAATGGCACCCGATCGTTATGCCTAACGGTAAGCGTATGTTGTTTGTTTCCGATCGCACGGGCCGGCCGCGCATCTGGGGGTTGGACTTCGCCCGCGGCGCCCGGCGGATGATTCTGCCGCCCGATTCCCTCTCCTTCGATATCGAGCCCTGCATTTCACCCGACGGGCGGGTGCTGGCTTATTGCCGGGTTGTGGGGGGAAAAGACTCCCAGAACTTTGACATTGCCCTGTATGACCTGGTCACTAAAACGAGCACGTTGATCACCACCGACCCGGCGATGGATCGCTGGCCCCGCTTCTCCCGGGACGGATCGAGGATCCTCTTTCATTCCAACCGCACCGGCACCAACGCCCTGCACGTCTACGACATCCGCAGGAGGACAATCCGACCCCTGAACACCGGAACAATCAACTCCTCCTACGGCGACTGGTAGGGCCGCTGCTCGCTGCACCTCCGCGCACAAGATTCGACCTACATCTACCCAATCGCCGCGCCACCCCGGGCCGAGCAAGCGCGGCCCCTACGAGATCTCTGCCACCGCGAGGGTTGAGCTACCCGTCCGTGAAATGCTTTGCTGTGTTCGTATGCTAAGCTGTATTTTGAGGCTCTTGAGGAGAGGGTATGATCGATACGCACGCACATCTGGATTTTGCGCAGTTTGACGATGATCGGGAGAAAGTCATTCAAGATGCGCATGACCAGGGAGTCGAGATAATTGTAAATATCGGCACCGACTTTGCTTCGTCGGAGAAGTCAATCGCCCTTGCCGCGAAACATCCGGGGATTTATGCCGCGGTCGGGGTGCATCCGCACGACGCCAGGACCTGGGATTCGGAAATCTCGCCTGAGCAGCTGGAAAAACTGGCCGCACATCCCCGCGTGGTGGCCATTGGGGAGATCGGGCTGGATTATTATCGCAATTATTCTCCGGTTGAGGATCAGAAGCGGGCGTTTGCCGGCCAGATCGCCGTGGCGCGGAAGCTGAAGCTGCCGCTGGTTATTCACAGCCGCGATGCCTTTGAGGATGTGTTTGAGGTGATGCTCGACTGCGGGGCGCATGATCTCGGTGGGGTGATGCATTGTTTTTCCGGCACGGTGGAGCAGGCCTGGCAGACTATCGACTATGGCCTTTATATTTCAGTCGGCGGCCGGTTGACTTATCCCAAATCAAATGATCCGGCCGTGGCCGCCGAGATCCCGCTCGATAAAATCCTTTTGGAAACGGACTGTCCATTTTTGGCCCCGGTCCCCTTTCGCGGCAAACGCAATCACCCCGCGTTGGTCAGGTACGTGCGCATGCGGCTGGCCCAGATCAAGCGTGTTTCCGAAGCGGAGGTTGATGCGGTAACCGCGGCCGCGGCACGAAAGTTGTTCCGGTTGCCCGATGAAATCAAAGAATAGGCAGAAAAGGCCCGGCAAACTCCGGCCGCGGCGGCGCCTCTCGCAGAACTTTCTGGTCGACCGGCAGGTGGCCGCGCGCATTGCGGATGCGCTGGAAATCAGCAAGGGCGAGCTTGTCTTCGAGATCGGTGCGGGCAAGGGGTCCTTGACAGAACACTTAGTTGAGCGCGGCGCGCGCGTCCTGGCCGTGGACAAGGACACTCGCCTAATCGGGATGCTGAAAAAGAAGTTCCGCAAAGGTTCCGGAGTGGAGGTCGTCTTGGCCGACGTGTTGAACATGCCGGAATCGCTGTTTCCCCGGGGGCGATGCCTTCTGGCGGGCAACCTGCCGTACGGGATCTCGCACCCGCTGATCTTCTGGATTTTAAAGAATTCTTTTCGCTGGAAGCGGGGGGTGATCATGCTTCAGCGCGAGGTGGCGCAGCGTGTGTGTGCGGGGCCGGGCGAGAAAGGCCGCTCGGCCTTGTCCATCCCGGTGCAGTTGCAATGCCGCCCCAGCTATCTTTTCGAGGTCGGTCCCGCCGCCTTTTACCCTCGCCCAAGAGTCACCTCGGCGGTGGTACGGCTGGATTTCCCCTCGGCGTATGGCGACATTGGGACGGGGAAGCTTTTTGGGTATATTGTCGGTGTTGCCTTTGCCCGGAAGCGCAAGATTTTGGCCAACAACCTGCGCGCTATACCCGGGGTGACGGCCCAGGAGGTCGAAACGGTTCTGCGGGAGGCCGGTATTGATCGCACGCGGCGGGCTGAACAACTTTCGATGGGTGAGTTTTCCGCCCTGGCGGAGGCGGCCTATCGTATGTGGGGCGCTCGCCTTGCTGCTGGCCGCGACGCTCCTTCCCCGAAGGGCGAAAGCCCAGGTTGTTGAACAGCCGCTCGATACCACGATCATCCAAGCCGGCTTTTCCTATAACTATGATACCTACGTGTGGTCCGACAGCGTGCTGTTTCGCCGCCGCCTGGGTAATAACACCGTGTGGGGGTTGGATGGCGGGCTGTCGGCGATTGAGATCTCATCCTCCGACGGGTTAAAGCGCAAGCAGCGGTTCCTCTCCGGCCGGGCATTTGTCGATCATCGGTTTTCGCCGCGCTGGTCCGGGGGCCTCTCGATCAGCCAACGCCGTCAACGGCTGGAAGAGTTGGCCAATCGGCATTATGTTTTCTCCGACGTGCTGGCCCGGCTGAAGTATTTTCTTGGGTCATCGTCGTGGCTGAGCCAGAAGACAGGGTTTTCCGTCGCGGGCCGTTTGGCCGGCCATGCCTCGACTGAGGATGCTGGTTTTACCTCGGAGACGGCGGCGCAAATTGAAACCCACCGCTGGTGGAACCGCTTTTGGCGAATGTACGGTTCGCTGAAGATCAATAAGTTGCGCAATGTCCCCTCAGTTGAGGGACGCTGGGGAGGATCGACCTCGGGCAACTTTGCCTTCGGTGATACGCTGGCTGTGTCTGTTGAAGATCTCGTGCGCCGCACCCGCTATTATCCCACGGCCGGCGATTATGAGACAATCGCTGAGCAAGAGTTGCGCCACGGGCACCTCTTGGCCACGGCCTCCGGGGCATGGGGCACAAGCATGCGCTGGGTGATGGCAGCCGATTACACCTGGCGGCAGGAAACATACGAGTTGACCAACAGCGCAAGCTCAGCCGGCGCGATATTGCCTTTGGGTTTGCGGCAGTCCTCCCGGGGATACCGGCTTAAGCTGGACAGGCGTATCGGATCATTTGCCGGCCTCAGCGCCGCGTACGGCTACCGTGAAGCAGACGAAGACTTCGGGGCCAATGTCAAAGATCAGAATTCTCAAACCGGTGAGCTGGAATTAGGCGGGTATTGCCGCATCGGCGAATCGGATTCGTTGGTTTTGCGTACCCTGTGGAAAGTGGTGTCTTTCTTTGTGCCGCCGGATTCGGCGTTTTATACTGACCGCGATCTGGCCACGCGCCTCGCCGAAATCTCCTGGGTCCACCGATATTCCCCGGCATGGGAGACCGTACTGTCTTTCTCCTATCGCGGTTTTCGGCAAGCGTTCATCTCCGGCCTGTGGTCGGGAGACAATAACCATAACGATATTTACGTCCTGGAACCTCGCCTGCGCTGGCGTCCGGCACCGGGATGGCGGGTACATCAGACTTACCGTATCCAGGCCAACTACCTCTCCTATGATATTGAAAAAGGGCATCCGCAACCCGAACGCAGCACCTTGTATCGGCGGGGGGAGTCGGAGACCCGAGTGTGGCTGGCGCCGCTTGATCGCGTGAAGGTTGAACTGCGGTATACTTACCGCTACGAGGACTTCGGCCCGCTAGTCTGGCGCGAGAAATGGAACCAGCGGGTTTCCTGGGACCGACGGACACACCTTGCCGGGCTCTCCTGGCGGTACAGCCCACATCAGGCATGGGAGCTGGTCCCGGGATTATACTTCGAACAAAAGCGGTCGTATGATCATAAGGAAGAAAAGGCGAAGACCGTTCGCCTCCCGCGCGCAACGTTTGTACGGCGGGTGGGCCAGCTTGCCGTGTTATGGCGGTCGGCTGGCCGGCGCGATGATTTAAAACTCTCGGGCTCGCGGAGAATCCAGAAATCCAGCAGCGGGCCAAAAGATGTCTCGGACTGGGTGGAACTGACCTACCGGCGGCACTGGTAGTTTCCACGCGAAATGGGAGATGGGCTTGATGGTCGGAATTATAGGGAAGCTGGCGAAGAACGCCGTGTTTGTTGCCCTCCTGGCCCTCGTGGTTGCAAGCTGCAGCAAGAATCCGTTTTCCACGCGGACCTCCGAGGACCCCCAATCAACCGGCGGCACGTACACCGATCCCGTCTCCGCCGGAATTGCGGTGGAGAACCTCTTTAATGCGTACAATGAGCAGAACATCGGGAACGTCACCCGCTGCCTGTCCGATTCTTTTGTTTTTACCTTTGATTTTCTGAATATCGATCAGCCAGGAGAGGTGAGCGAATGGACACAAGTCGAGGAATCCCGGATCACTGATAATATATTTCATGTGATGGCCGAGATTTTCCTTACCTGGTTGCCCTCGCAGACCGATTTGGAAGGCGACACCACGGCGGTATATCATCGCAATTACGAAATCACGGCCATCACCGCCGAGAGCCCGCCGGAAACGACATTTTATGCCGGGCAGACCGTTCTTCATCTGAGCGAGACCGAGTCGGCGCACTGGGTGATTGACCACTGGGAAGACCGCCACCTGACGGGCCGGCCGTATTCCTGGGCGGATTTGAAGTCGCGGTATCGGTAATGAAATAACAGGAAGGCGGCGTTGGCTTCATACTCTGGAAAATCTCCTGGTGTTTTTCTGTTCGCTGTTGGCCTGACCCTGGCCTGCACCAATCCGTTTTCCCCGCCGGAGATTGGCGGGTCGGAGATAGTGCCCATCCGCCAGCAGACATCCGTCGGCGCCGTTTTGGATAACTTCCGCTATGCCTATGAAAACCGGGATATCGACGTCTACGAAGACCTGCTCGACCCCGATTTCGTTTTTTACTATTTCGATCCGGAGCGTATCGAGGGGATTGACCGGGTCCTGGTGCCGCGTGACGGTCCCTCGGGCGACCTCGACCGCACACGCCGCATGTTTGCCGTTTTCGACGACATTAAACTGCCGACGTGGGATTCGACTGACGCTTATGTGGATACCACCATGCCGTACCCGCGCGAGGTCCGGCGGGTGGCGTTTCGCCTTGTGGTGCGCGATTTGGACGGCGACTACAACTACGAATCGATCGAAGCCAACGGGGACGCCTTGTTTTTCTTCCGGCAGACACCCGCCGACGGGTTATGGCGTATCGTGCGCTGGGAGGATTTGTCGAACCAATGAATGAGATTGGTGGGTGCAAGCACTCACCTTACCGGCCTGGTGCGAAAGAATCGGTGAGGTCGAGTTCTTGGGTTGGAGTTGCAGGGAATTGGGCGAAGTCTACCTTGCCAAGGATACAAGGCTCCAACGGAGGATCGCATTAGAGGTTCTTTCCCCACAGCTTATATATATCTTTTCATTAGTTCATTTGATACTTGATCTACATTCTCCGGTGTGATTCCCAACTCAAGGCAAAACCTTTCGGCCCGGGCCAGACGGCGTGGATCGTGCATATCGCCGATCCCCGAAAAAATTCCCAGCCTTCTGCCCACCTGGTACAATCGTTGACGTTCGGGATCCATCGCAAGAAACGTACGCAGCATATTGATCATCCGCTGTTTGTCGTGCGGAAGGGTTCCTTCCAGGTCCTCGAAGAGGTTTAAGATATGGTCGCTCTTAACCACACTCGTGATTCCATCAAGATTTTCGATAAACAGCAGGATTTCTTTGATGACCATCACGTCCGTGCATTTATCGAACCGCCCGGCACTATAGTCCGCAAAAAGCGGGGAACCAGGGGGGATCGCCAGGGTTCTCAACCGGATGAAGTCCGGGTTGATCTGATTTAACGCATCGGCGGTTTCCCGGGCGTGCTCATCAGAAAGCGCTCTTCCGCCCAAACCGGGCATGACGTACTCTGAAAGCTCCATCCCCGCCCTTTTTACTTTGAGTCCTGCTTTTATATGGTTTTCTTTGGTCACCCCTTTCTTGACCATCTGGAGAACCTTATCCGAGCCGGATTCCAGGCCGATGTGGATTCGGTCTAATCCGGCACGGCGAATGGCCTGGAGATCATCGTCCTTTCGCCGGGCAACGGTCTGTGTGCGCGCGTAAGAAGTTACCCTTTCCACCATGGGAAAACGCATCCGGAGATGTTTTAGGATTTCTACCAGGTCGGCCGGTTTGATGATCAGGCTATTGGCATCCTGGAGGAAGACTGATTTTCTCCCGCCGGCAAAAACCCAGTTATAAGCCGCATGAAAAGCGGTCAATTCTTCCGGCGCAACGTCCCCGATGACCCTGTTGATCTCACTTTGATTGATCTTGCCGGAGGCCCCTGTAATCCTTTGCAGCGTTTCTCCACGTCGGTAAACGGCATCAATATCCTTTTTGACATGATCAACCGGGCGTACAGAGAATTTTGCCCCCTTGTATACCGGACAAAAGGTACAGCGATTCCAGGGGCAGTTGCGGGTTACCCGGATAAACAGGCTGGAAGCTTCACTCGGTGGCCGGATGGGGCCCTGCTCGAAGCCGTGGTACGAACTGGTTGATTGATTATGCGGATTCATTTTCGGATAAGTGCGTCGGGTTTCTCCGCCCCGCCTCGGCCAGTCGTCGGAAACGGACCTACCGGCTTCGGCATTGAAAAGATAAGCCGGTACGGTGGGCGGTGTCCAGCTTATGAGTCTTGCCTGACCAACTGGCGGGCGGATTCAGGCGATTTTGTGAACAACATCACAAAGCAAACGCGAAAAACCTGCAGAAACACCCGATATTATTGGTCTTAAATCGAGGTTTTTGTCACGTCATATCCTGCAGGTCTGCAGGCCTTTCACGCGGCCATTTTGCCCCCGGCAATCCCTTCGGTGAGAGAGCAGGAGCAACCATACTAACGTAGTATGTAACAATAGGTTGCGTTGCCAGCCGAGCACTATATATCAGGCTGGAGATTATAGAGACCAATCCTGTCGGGAGACTATGGTTCCCCTGGCCCCGGGCGGGGCAAACGCCGCGGTTTTGCCAAAAGAGCAGTTGACTTTTCTAGCGAAAAAATGCTATATTCCAAGTGAAAATAGTTTTTTGGCGGCGGAATTCGCCGCCTTTAATCATTTTGAAGGAGACTAATCATGAGCCCCGTCATTATCATCCTCATTGCCGTCCTGGTCGTCCTCGGGACGATTGTGGTTGTCGTCTTGAAAAACTACCGCAAGGTCGGGCCGAACGAGGTGTTGATCATCTCCGGGGGGAAAAAACGTACGGTCACCCTGGCCGACGGCACCACCCGCCAGGTGGGCTATCGCATCCGCATCGGCGGGGGTACGTTTGTACGGCCGTTCATCGAGCAAGCACAAATACTCCCGCTGGAGATCATCCCCATGGATATCCAGGTCGAGGACGCCGTTTCGAACAGAGGGATCCGCTGCACGGTCCGCGGTACGGCGGAGGTGAAAATCGCCGGAGACGAGGCCGCGATACATTTGGCCGCCGAGCAATTCCTGGGCAAGCCGCTGAATGATATCCGTGACGTGGCGTTGCGCACGTTGGAAGGTTCGGCACGGGCACTGATCGGCACGATGGACCTGGAATCCTTAAACAAAAATCGCAAAGATTTCACCGGCAAGGTATTCGCGGACGTCAGCACCTATTTTGCCAACATGGGCTTGAAGTTACTCTCGTTCAACCTAAAAGAAATCACCGACCCCTCGGGTTACTTAGAAGCCCTGGGCAAACCGCGGATCGTCGAGGCGCGGCGTGACGCGGAGGTGGCTGAGGCAGAAGCCGCCCGTGACGCCATCATCAGGTCGGCCGAGGCCAAAAAAGAAGGCGACATCGCCAAGATCACCGCTGATACCAGGGTCGCCGAGGCCAACCAGGAATCCTAGTTGAAGAAGGCTGAACTGCAAACCGACCTCAACTGCAAGAAAGCCGACGCCGATTTTGCCTACGAACTGGAGCGGCACAAACTCAACCAGGGGCTCAAGACCGAAGAGGGCAGAGTCAAGCTCATCGAAAAAGAGTCGGCCATCGAATTGGAGAAAAAGGAAATCGAACGCGTCGAACAGGAATTGGAGGCCACGGTGCGTAAGCCAGCCCAAGCCGAGCAGTTCCGGCTGGAGGCCGAGGCTAAGGGCATGGCGGAGGCCAAACGTGTCCAGGGACTGATCGAAGCCGAACTAATCGCCAAGGTAGGCCAGGCCGAAGCCGAGGCCCTGCGTAAGAAAGCCGAATCATGGAACGCCTGCTCCCAACCGGCGCTATTACAAATGATCTTTGAAAAGCTTCCCGATCTGGCGCGCGAGATGGCCGCGCCGATTTCCAAGGTCGACAAGATCGTCATGATCTCCAACGATGGAAAGATGGGGACTTCCAAGATTACCGGCGAAGTGGCTTCAATGATCTCCCAGTTGCCCACGGTGGTTAAGTCACTTTCCGGGTTTGACCTTGAGGACTGGGTCAAAAAACTGGCCGGACAACGCCCGGGCGAAAAAACCGAGACTTCAGAAAGTCCGGCATCGGCAAGTGGTTCGGACAAGGAATAAGCGATGATTTCCGGGACGATCGGCCGTTTGGAGCTTTCCCCCACCTTGCGTATCGATGCCACGGCCAAGGCAATGAAAGCTGAGGGGATTGATGTTATCAACTTCTCCGCCGGCGAGCCGGACTTCCCTACTCCGGTGGACATCAAGGACGCCGGGAAAAGGGCCCTCGACGACAACTTCACCGGCTATACGGCCAACGATGGGATCCCCGAACTCAAGGAAGCCATCCGCACGCGGCTTGAGGAAGACCACGGACTGGAGTATCAGCCCCAGCAAATCATCGTCTCCGCGGGTGCCAAGCAGAGCCTGTACAATCTCTTCGTTTCCATCCTCAATCGCGATGAAGAGGTCATTGTCCCCGCGCCGTACTGGGTCTCTTATCCGCAGCAGATCCTGATGGTCAAGGGCAAACCGGTTTACGTACGCACGCGCGAGGAAAATGGTTTTCGTATCACACCCGCTGAGCTGAAAGCCAATATCAATTTCAATACCAAAGCGATTGTAATCAACAATCCCTGCAACCCGACCGGCGCGGCGTACACCCGGCAGCAGCTTCTGGAGATCTGTGAGATTGCCGTGGCCGAGGGTTTGTTGATCGTCGCCGATGAGATCTATGAAAAGATCATCTATGACGATTATCGGTTTTGCTCGGTGGCGTCACTCTCGGAGAAGATTAAAGAGAAAACGATCATTATCAACGGGGTTTCGAAATCGTATTCGATGACCGGCTGGCGGATCGGGTATGCCGCCGGGCCGCGGGAGATCATCGCCGCGATGGCTATCGTGCAATCGCACACCACTTCTAATGCCAACTCGATAGCCCAGAAAGCAGCGGTCGAAGCGCTGTCGGGCCAGCAGGCCGAGACCAACCGGATGGTCGCCGAGTTTCAGACCCGGCGCAACTTCATGCTGAGCAAACTAACCCGCATCCCGGGCATCTCCTGCTATAAGCCGCAGGGTGCGTTTTACCTGTTCCCCAACGTCTCGGCGTACTACAACACCGAATATGGCGGGATGAAAATCCGCAACTCATATGGCCTGGCATATTATCTGCTCAAGAAAGCGGCAGTGGCCGTCGTACCGGGCAGCGCGTTCGGCGCCGAGGAGAATATCCGCATCTCCTATGCCACCTCCATGGAGCAAATCGAGGAAGGCACCGAACGGATCATCGAGGCAATGGCCAGGCTGAAAGAATCCCCGAAATTCAAACGCGTCGCCCTGCAAAACTTCATGACCGACCCACGGGGGATGACCGAGGCCCGCACCGAAATCTCCGTGGAGGAACGCGACGCGCTGGTGCAGGAAGCTGAGGCGGCGCTCCCTTACGACCGCTACTTCGAATGGAACGCCAATATCAATGGGATCATTATCCAGCTGCGGACCAATGTCCCGCACCTGTATGATTTCTGGGTGGAGAACTTCTACCCCGCACAACTGGAGTCCGACTTAGAACCGCACGGGATTATCTATGCGGTCGAGGGGGTGGCCGGCCGGACGCCCCATGCCTACTATAACCCGGAGATGAGAACGGCGATTCTCTTTAACACGACCTATTACGGCCAAATCCGCAACTGGGCTTTGGGTATGGTGGCCCAGGCCAGCGAGCGGCTGCTGGACGTGCACGGGATCCGGGCGGCTTGTCTGGATTATGACGGCCGCGGCCTGGCGCTGATCGGCCCCAAGGGTCTCAAGCGCGGGTCAACGTTCTTTTTGCTTTTGGAAGATGATGACGCGCGGTTTTTGACCAATGACTGGGTGTTTGTGCGGTACCGGGGAGATGAGGCGGTCGCCGACGCTCCGGAGCGCAAGTTTTATTTCAAGACTGTAATCGCCAAAACCTTCCCTCGGTATTCGCGCATTTTCGATCGCAGTAAGTGCGAAAATGTTGTGACCAGCCGGGCGGACTGGACGAATATGAAGGAACTGGGCGATGAATGCCCGCTGGATCTGGGCGAGCCGTATTGCTACTGGGGGTCGGAGGACTCCCGGGCGATGGTCGACCCGGCGTGGATCGGCGGGCCGCACAAGTACGTCAAGCGGTCAAGATTAGAGACCGTTGTTCTTTTGTGTTATGAACCGAATGCCCCGGCGGTGCAGAAGCTCTCGGAGGTTGAGGCGCTTGATTTCATTACCGCGGGCCAATACCGCAGGCCAAGCGGGGCGGGAATGACGCCGCTGAAGGCGCAGCCGTTTTTCAATCCATACATCCTGGTTTCATCTGCCGACCAGGAGGATTTGCAGCGGCGAAACTTCCACCAGCTTTTCCGGGTCGCCGGGGCTTACAAGGTGAACGTTGCGGCAGTTTCACCGGAGGCGCTGAAATCACGGATCCGGGAGTTGATCGGGTAGGAGGTCAGCGTGGCCAATACACTGGGCATTGTCAAGCCGGACGGCGTGCACCGCAAGCTGGTGGGACGGATTATCAGCAAAATCGAAAACGCCGGGTTGATCCTGCGCGGGATGAAGATTCTGCGGCTGACCAAGGAACAAGCCAAAGAGTTTTACGCCGTCCACAAAGGCCAGCCGTTTTATGAGACTTTAGTTGAGTTTATGAGTTCCGGACCGATCGTGGTCATGGTCGTCGGCGGGCACAATTCGATCGATCGCTGGCGTGACCTTATGGGGGCCACCGACCCGGCCAGGGCAAAATACAACACGATTCGCCGCGAGTACGGCACCTCGATTGAGAAAAACGTGGTGCACGGATCGGACAGTCCGGCCACCGCCAAAACCGAGGTCGCCTTTTTCTTCGGTGAGGATGAAATTCTGCCCAAAGAATAACTTAACATGTCTGATTCGCTTTACAATACCGAGCTCTATGCGCGGTTTAATCGGGACCTGCAGCGTCGTCTGGACGGCCCCAATATCAAGGACATGAGCCTGGATGACCTGCGCGAACCGGCAGTGCAGACCGGCACCCAGACAAAGTTTGGTTCGTGGGGCTGGCGCTCGGCGGTCTCCAGCCGGATCGCCGAAAAGACAGTCAATTTGGGCAGCGAGAAAACCCGCGAATACCACATATCCGACACGAAAAGGAAAATTATTGCCGCTGCCCCCGCCGAACTGGACAAAGTTTTGCACCTCATGGAAACGTTGCCCTTTGTTCGGCTGCGGCGTCAGATGGGGAAAAATCCCGATTACAATCCCAAGTGCAACCTGTATGTGTCGGTGGCCGACCTGAAGAATTATCGCCTGGCCTATATGTGGGGTCATACGATGGGGCCGGTGACCAAGGCTCCGGGGCCGGAGTTTACGCTGATTCACATTCCCGAAGAGCATCACCTCCGCCAACAGGCGTTGGTCCTGGCCGACTACAACCTGACTTTGGTGCTGGGCTCGGACTACCTGGGCGAAGACAAAAAGGCTTTTTTGCGGAATGGAATGTATGCTGCGGACGCCGCAGGCATGCTGGGCCTGCACGCCGGCACGAAGGTCGTCACCGTTCGCGATCCCCGCACAAACAAGTTGAAGACCTATGGTGTGTTTTTATTCGGCCTTTCAGCGACTGGCAAAAGCACGTGGTCCTGCCATCAGCTTGGTCTTGATTGGCCGAAGGGCGAGCGTACGCTGGTGTGTCAGGACGACATCTGCTTTTTGAAAAACGACGGTTCGGCGTTAGGTTCGGAGGCCAATTTCTTCGTTAAAACCGACGTGGACAAAAAGCTCCAGGAGGCGTTGCACCACGCGCTGGTGCACAAAAGTGCACTGTATGAAAATGTCATGGTCGGGGCTGATGGCCGGCCTGATTTCCTTGATGAAAACCTCTGCGGCAACGGCCGCGCGGTGATCATGAAAAAGCAGTTGAAAATCAAGCGGGGTCGCGGTCCGTTTTCGATGAAAGACATCTGGTACCCGTCATACAACCTTCCCCCACTGGATGAACTGGACGGGCTGGTCCTGGCCTTTATTACCCGCCGCAACACGATTATGGCTTTTGCCCAACGGCTGACCCCGATGCAGGCGGTGCTGGCCTACCTCTGGGGTGAATCAAGCCACAGTTACGCTTCTAATCCCGCGAAGGCGGGGGAATCCGTGCGCATCGTGGGCACCGATCCGTTTATCGTTGGTTCACGCGCGCGCAGGGTCAACCACTTTTACAATATCATTATGGACCTGGTGAACAACTACCCGGACAAGGTGTCTTTTTACCAGTACAATACCGGCGGCATGGGCGAAATCATTGAGCCGGGTGAGAAGGGAAGCAAGAAAAAAATCATCCGTAAGACCGAACGCGTGCCGATTGACACCATGGCGGCCATCCACCGCGGCGATTTGCGCGGCACCAACCAATACCGCCCAAGTTTTTTGGCCACCGAGGAAATCGTTTCCGCCGAAGGTGCCGATTTGAGCCCCTACGTCCCGGAGAAATATTATTCCCGCGACCAAATCGACGATTACCTGCGCGATCTGGTCAACGGCCGCCGCAAGTTTACCGAGAAGGTCATCGAAGAGGGCGGTTTAAATCCCGATGTTATCCGCGCCGCTGAAGAATCCTACGGCATCGCCCCGGAAAAAGAGACGAAAGTTTTCCTCCCCGTAAAGAAGAAAGAACCCCCCGCACCAAAAGAGAAACCCATCGCCAAGCTCACCGACTGGAAACCCAACCCCCGCCTGACCCGCGACCGCGGCTGGCGCTATGGCTAAAGATTGTCCCCGATTCTGGGCGGCAGATGTCTACAGGCTGCCCCAAAGGGTGTTTGGGGTGCCTGTCGGGCTTCAGGCTAACGGATGGTCGTTTGCGGCGATGCTTCCTAACTTGATACCCAGTACTAGCACTTCCTTGGTGGGTTGAGCGTAATGAATTCGCTGGATTCTGCCGGCCTATTAACGGTAGCCTGCTTTATCGTCAATTGTTGGCGGGCACGCTCTCTGGCAATTATGACCCCGTCCGCAGGTTATCGCAGAATCTTAAAGTGTTGACTTGACAAACAGGGCAGGATTTGCGAAAATATGACGGAGTCGATGATTCCACTCCGCGAGACGGAACGAGTTTAACGGTTCGGTGGTTTTGTGTGGCAATGCGCAATTTTTCACTACGAGAGATAGGGGGATTCCTGAAAGCGCCTCCCCCGGGCCAGTGGGACAAGGTACCCTACTTTCGCGACGAGGCTCTTTTCCTGACAAGAGTAATTCATCCTGCAATCGTTGACATGCTCGAAAGCGGCAGACTCGACGATCAGAGGCCGTTTTTGCTGTTGCGCAAGCTTACTCCGTTCCGTGACATTCTCCAAACAGACAGGAACAACAGCCGATTCCAGGCTAATCTCGTTATTTCTGTTCTGAACGTCTTCGATTTTCTGCACTTGCTGGGATTTACACATAAGGATGTTAAACCTGAGCACATACTGTTCGATGAAGAGGGCAATCCAAAGCTCATCGACTTCGCGCAAGTATTCCTGCAATCCTGTGAGATCATTACCGGTACATCCCAGTACCTCGCGCCTGAGTTATTCTGGGGACACGGATACTCGGTACAGTCAGATCTCTTTTCACTTGGGATAGCACTTATTGAAATGTTCTATCCTGACGAGCAGGCGATGCGTGAAATCGGCAGCAAGAGCAACTGTCTAAGACCATGGGAAGAGCATCAGCTGCTTCAGATGCAGCGAAAGATTAGAGACAAGCCACCGCTTGGCCCGGTGATTGCAGATTTCATTTCATACTCACCATTTAATCGTCCCCGCAGTGGTTTTCCCGCCTTCAAGGCGATCTGCCGTCTTGGATGTACGACGTGGACGACAGACAAGTATGTTAAATGCTTGAATGAAGCTCTGACAAGATATGTTTACAACACGCATTGGATTAATGAGAACCATCCCATTCTGAGTAGCTTCAAAGAACGGCGGTTCCACTTCAGACCTTGTCACAGGAGTTGCGAACATTCATTTCGATTGAATCTCAAGGTGTTATACAAGGTGGATGGGGGCCTCTCTTTGCATGACGGTCAATTTCGCCCTCAACGAACGGGAATCGATATCTGCAAATCAAGATATAACCGCCTTTCTCCTTCAGTCGAAATGCGGCCTTCACAGTCTCTACCGCTAACACTGGATGTTAAGAATTTCCTGGATGATAATGGGGACCGAGGAGTCCGCAGGTTCAAAATTGACCTGCCTTACCTCGAGTTAACAGATTCCAGAGAGGAGGGCAGTCCGGATGATGGATCCCTGGGGAAGGTTATAACGGCCACAGACGTGCGCAACCTTCTTTTGAGAGGTGAATTCTCTGAAGTTATTACAGCTTGCAGACATCTTCGCGGGCGAAGCGAGGAGAAGGCGGCATCACTCCGCCTGAGTTCGTACGAAGCGGTAGCGTTGAGTTGTCTGGGGCGCACCGCGCAGGCGTTGCAGGGGCTTTCTGTCGAGGACCAAACAGCACTGGATTCATTGGATGATCTGACCAGGGTTGAGTATTATGCGGCGCTGGGTTGGTGCCTGCATCTTTCCGGCAAACCTGATTCCGCGATGCATGCCTACAAAGACGCCCTTCGGCTATCCAAAGCTGTCAGAGATACTTCACCCAGTGCCGTTGCCAGCCTGTACAACAAAATTGCGACACTTAAGTGCCGGTCTGATAATCCCCGAAAGGCTCTTTATTATAACGCAAGAGCGATGTTGTTTGCTGAAGAGTCAGAATCTGTCGAGCTGCAGATTGCCGCTCGCTTGAACAGGTGTTTGTATCTGGGGGACATGGGACTTTATGCCCGAGAACAGAAGATCTTACACGAAGTAGGTCCAGATATTGAATCGACTAACTCAAATTACTGGCAATTGACCTACCTGAATGTGTTGGGCAATCATTATTCGAGAGTTGAATCTCTGGCGGCAGCGATTGGGGCATTTGAGAGGGCGATTCGTCTGGGCCATAATAAATCGGAAAACTGTCTTCAGTTAGGATATATCATGCTTGGACTTGGCCATGCGCAGTTCAGAATTGCCAAGATTCATAAGGCGCTTTCAATCTGGGACAGGGCTATCGAGTTGTTTACTTCAGCGGATGACACGTATGGCAGGGCAAAGGCACTTCAAAACAGGGCTGAGGTGTTCTTCCTTTGTGGTCAAGGTGAAGATGCCATGCAGAGCCTGGATTCAGCGGCCAAGCTTTTTTCGAAGATTAAGCACCGTGTCGGGATGTTAGACATCAGACTGATTCAGTTGGCGGCAAATGGATACTACAATCTCGACTTGGCAGAAATAGACCGATTACAGGGATCGGCCCGGGAAGTCGACTATTATCTCGGGGCCTACAAGTTGGTTTATCTTAAAGGATTCTTCTATATACTGGCCGCGGATTGGGGGCGCTATGACCATGAACTGTCCTTTCTCAGGGAATTGAAAAACAAGCTGGCTAGCATTCCGATCAAGAAAGAGATTGACTTCCTGAGCGAAATAGCGACGTGCAAGAAGTTGCTTTCCCGTGGCCGCGCAGCAAGAAGCATCGACAAGAGGGTTTTGATATCCATTAGAATTCTCAATTCTGTTCGGAGTTTGTTCAGGAGATATGAGCTGACCTTACTTTTGATTCGGTTTCTCAGGGAGCACAACACGAAGAATGAGTTTGACGTATTTCTAAGCGAGCTGGAATCGGCAGCCCATTTGCTTGACTGCTCGGAAGTGACGCCAGTTACCAGCCCGGGGAAGTCGGCCGTGCAGCATTCAGACGAAATGAAATTCAGGGCCATTCACCAGATTGCCGAATTGGTCAACAATAGCCAGGACGCGAACGAATACGTCCAGAAGGTGATGGAGGTTACGATCACAGCCCTCCGGGCTTCCAGGGGCATAATCTTTCTGTTGGATCGCCATTCGCAAGAGCTGGCGGTGATGTGCTACAGCGGCCTTGGCGTTAAGGATGTTGACGATATCAGAAGCATCAGCCATTCCATGCTTAGAAACTCAATTGCCGGCAACCCGGTTTTCATCAAGGACGTAATGACAGACCAGAGTTATGACCATATCGAGTCATTAATGGCCAAGGGTATCAAGTCGGCAATCGCCATTCCATTGAGACACAAAGATGAAGTTTTCGGCGCGATCTATGTCGATAGCGTGGTGCTGGCGACACAGTTTTTGCACATTGACACCCATTTTCTGAAGACCCTCGGCGCCATAATTGCGGAAGGAATATACACCTCACGGCGATACAGGCAGCTGAAGGAAGATTATGAGTCCGTACTCGAGGAAACATATGGCAGAGAAAACTCAACTGGAGGCGGTCTGCTTCTCCCGAGCCAGAAGATGCAGGATATCTACCGAACGATATTCAAGATTTCAACGACCGACTTTTCCATTCTATTGCTTGGTCAATCCGGGGCGGGAAAAGAGATACTGGCGAGGATGATTCACGAGAATTCGAGCCAGTGTGACGGCCGATTGATCGCGATCAACTGTGCGGCGATCCCGGCCGAGCATCTGGAATCCGAGCTGTTCGGGGTTGGCGAAAGCGCGTTTACAAATGTCAGATCAAGACCGGGGAAGATCGAACTGGCTAGCAGGGGAACCCTATTCCTGGACGAAATAGCGGATCTACCTCTCGCGCTGCAGGCAAAGCTCTTGCGAGTGATCGAGTTGCGGGAGGTTTCCAGGGTTGGATCGAATGAATACCGAACGATCAGCTTCAGGCTTATTTGCTCCACGAATAGAGACATTGAGAGCATGGTAGATGCAGGCACGTTCCGCCGAGACTTCTACCACCGGGTCAATGATTTCGAGATAAGAATACCTGATCTGTGTGAAAGACCCGAAGACGTCAGTGTCCTGGCAGAGCATTTTAACAGTTATTACTCTCACCACGTGGGCCGTGAGTGCTTGCCTTTGGCTAACGAAGTCATGGACACACTCACCTCGTACGACTGGCCAGGGGGCATTCGCGAGCTGTCAAAAGTCGTGAAAAATCTTGTGGTTCTCTCGGAAGACGGGAAGCTGAACTTAGACTATCTGCCAGCCTCATTCAAGAAATTTGCCCGCGTAACCGGCAGAATTCGAGGCCGGGGATTTGCCGATAAGAGGGATCATGAAAAGGATCGCATCTTATCCGGATTAAGAAAAAACGAGTATCGAGTCAGGCAAACAGCCCGTTATCTCGATATGCCGGAATCTACATTGAGATACAGGCTAAAGAAACTCAAAATCATGGTGCCCCCGATAGGGTCCAGCTGAACTGCGCGAATTGTCATAAACTTAAGGGTTTATCTGCGGGAGTTCGCGAAGCCAATCCCTTGATCCACTGTAACTTCTGAAGCTAGTCCTCTATCGATGTGAAATCTGCGCACAATCCTTGCGCACCATCTTTACCTCCTCGCATAAGTCAATATAGGGCAAGAAGATAATTTCTGTTAACGTAATTCCTGTTCGGCACGCCCTTTGACTTGAATGCCTCTGGAAAGGAGGTGTTCAGATGTCAAACTCAAATAAACCACGTCGTCCGGCGGCCATCCTCGCATTCCTGGTGTCCGCGTTAGTTTCGTTGTCATCTATTGGTAATTGCTGTTGGGCTGACGGCACAGGCGGGCCGCCAATACCACAACCAGACGCGGGCTCCAGCATTCTTGATACGTTCGTCGAGATACTCTGTAAACTGGGTGGCCTGATTATTGGATAGTGTACCGCCAGGCGCGGTAAGGGTTGGAGGGTGGGATTTTTCGGGGTTGCGGATTCCTCCGCGCCCGAGACGCGGTGCCGACCAAGGATGGATGTGCCGCGAAAATGGAGCAGGCAATGAACAAATTCGTACGGTTGCTTTTGATAATTTCAGAGATCAATAGACGGAGGTGTATGACTGTGCGGGAAATTGCTGATAGTTGCGGAGTTACAGAGCGAACAGTTTACCGGGATATTCGTTCGCTGCATCAAGCCAATGTCCCCTTGTACTATGACAACGGATATAGGCTTGCCCGTCCACGATCATTCGATTTTGTGGATCTCGACGCCAAGGACCTCGAATTGATTTCTTACTGCATAAACAGCAACCCCCTAATTGATTATTCCTATTTTAGGCCGCGGCTTCGTTTCTTGGATAATTTGCTCCTGGGTTCCCGGCCTGATATCCCAGGTAATCACCGTGCACTCCTTTTCGAAAATGGGCACAGCTGCTCCACAGCAAAAGAATCTCAAGACAGCAATCTTGTCTCAAAGGTCTTCTTTGCAATTTTTGAGAAATTCAAGATGTCGGTACATCTAAACGATTGCAACTCTACCGATCGGTTACTGATCCCTGTTGGACTAAAGGCAACCAGTGATGGCCTGATGATTAAGGCCAAGAAATCGCCGCGTTCGACAGTGCGCGAAATTCCTCTGGCGAATGTAAGGGCAATAACTGTGTCGAGCCAAAAGTTCGCCTGAGGGTGGGATTTGTCCCGCGAAGCCCAGGAATTCTCCCGCCCACGAAATAATAACCCGCAGGGCGCGTCTCGTTTGGCGGGTCAGGTGGTCTACTTCTTAGGCGTTGGCTAGATCGCGGCCGGGGCTTTCTTTTTCTCCACTGCTTCGGCGTATTCGGTGACGGCCTTGATTTGGCCCTCGGCGTGGATGCCGGCTTCTTGAAGTACTTTTTCCGCTTTGCCGCTGCCCAGGTAGTGGCCGCCGCGGAAAGGATGCAGCGTGCGCCGCAGACCGTCGTTGGAGCGCACCCAATAGTACATCGTGGGCAGGGTGAAATCGGAAATGCCCATCGCCTCGAAAGCCAGGCGTTCGGGAAAGATCTGCTCCTGTTCTTCGGCGGGCAGAGCGCGGAACAACTCGATGCTGGTCACATAATAGACATTGAGGTTGTAACCCTTCTTTTCCAGCTCCGGCAGAACGTCGTTTAAGAAAATCGTGGCGACCGCGTTGCCCTGCAGAATCAGCGTGCCGTTATACTGCCCGGCGGTGGGATCGGCCTGGCGCATGGCATATACGCCTTTGACTGCCTGGCCGACGGGGGGCAAGTTGAGTTTCTCGCGGTCGAGGATGACGTCGGCCGGGCGGGTGATAAATGGGGCTAGAATCGCCGGGCGGGCTTGCAACCCGGCAATCAACAGCGGCCAGACCTCATTGGCGTCCCATGGGGTGAGGGTAATCAACACCCTCCGGGGGAAGCATTCCTGCAAAAGCTGCAAGGCCTGCGGATCGGCATGCGTGGGACCGTCCTCACCGGTCTTCGGCCCGGTGTGCGCGTTGACCATAATCCAGGTATTGTACGGTTCACCGGTCAGCCACTCCCGTGACTGCTGGCTGATCCCGTGCAGCCGCGCGGGGACGTGCTCCATAGCAGCAATAAATGCGCCGTAGGAGGAGGAGATACCGATGTGCCGGCCAAAGCTGGCCAGCCCGGCCATAAATGCGCCCATCGCTTCTTCGCAGATGCCGCCGATGGCGATCAATCGTGAGGCGGCGTTGGTTTTCGAATGATAAAACCCCTCGGCAATATCTTTATTGATCGCCGAGACGCTGGTCGATCCCGCCAGGTCCGCGGCGGCGGCGATCATGGCTCCGGAGGTCTTTTTCGCCAGGTGATTGATGGCCGCCCCCAGCGCGCCGCGCAGGGTCACCGATTCTCCCGGCTTGAAAACAAGTCCATCCGGGGGGGCATCCGGGGCGATCGAGGGACCATATAATACGGACAGTTTCGGCGCATCGGGCCGCAGAGTGCGGTTGCGCCTGTCGACGCGCTCTTTGGCCTGCGTGACTTTGTCGGCGAAGTGCTTGGCTAACTCGGCATTGTCCTGGATAACCGCGCGCACCGCCATTAGCGTGTTGTAGAAATTTTGCTCGACGTTCTCCGGGGTGGTATCGCCGGTGATGCGGGGCAGTTCGACTCCAAAAGTGTCTTCGAACTCTTTCAGCGATTGATAATATCCCTCGGAGGCGTACTTATGTCCGGCGCCGTGGGAGGCCCGGCCCTCGATGCCATAACGCCAGCCCTTGGTGGTGCGGTACACTACGGCGGTCGGCTGGCCGTTGTCTAACTCCAGGGCCAGCTTTTGCGCGGTGAGGACCTGATTGAAGTCAAACCCGTCGGCCACGGTAATCGCGTTCCAGTCATGGAAGTAAGCCAGTTCCCCGGGGTTCCACTGCACGTATTCGCCCGGGCCGGTTTCGTCGAGGCAAACGTGATTGGAATCGATGGAGGCCTGGTTGAAATCGACGTGCATAATGATGTTGTCCAGCCCGGCGCTGGCCGCGGCGGCCAGGGCTTCGTGCACGCGGCCGGGAGTCATTCCACCTTCGCCCTCGAGGACGTGAACCTTCGGGGCGTCCTTCCCGTAGCAGTCCAGCGCGCCCATCGCCACGCCGAAGGATAGGGGGACGCCAACGCCGCTGGGTCCGGTGGCAACTTTGATAAACGGCGCAACGCATGTCGGGTGGCCGTCAAGGGCCTTGGCATTGAACTTCTTAAACAGGGGAGTATGCTGCGTCGGGTTGCGCCGGAAGCCCAGCAGATCCTCCAGGCGCAACTGGAATTTTTCTTCGGCCAGGAGCTCGGGACGCCCCGCGCGCACCAGCTCGTTGCGCAAGGCCCACATGGCGTACAGGCCCATTGCCTTGTGCCCGGCGGAGTAGCTAAGTAAATCCACGTCCTCGCGGCGCGGGTCGGACAGATCATAGTCCATCCACTGGTAAATCAGCCCCTCCACGATGTGGCCCGAGGATATCGCTCCTCCCGGATGACCCGAGGTGGGAACGAAGTTGTAGAGGATCGCGCACAGGGTGCGGTATATCAGGTCCATGCGTTCCCAAAGCGCGAGTTGGGCTTCGCTCAGCGTAACGGGTAGTGAGCCGGTCCGGCTGGAGATCCGGTAATGCAGGCCGCGGCGCTTAAGGAACGTCATCTTCGAAGGAGATATGCGCGAAACATGCTTGGCGTTTTCCATGCTATTAGTCCTCGTTGGGTTTTTGCGGCCCGGCGGCCGCGGGACGTTTTTGTGTACTCGCTTTGCCGATCAGCCTCGTCGGTCCTCTCTTTTTCCCCTAACTGTCTGGCGCCGGGGGAGCACACATTCATTGTGCGAAAAATCTATATTACACCGGCCGGAATGTCCAGTCCACTTGGCGCGGGACGCTGTCAAAAACCTCTCCGGCCGCCGTCGGCCGAAGAACTTCGCAGGGCAGCATGGCCAAACTAATGAAACCTGCGGTTTGGGTTTCCGTAAACAAGAGCCAAAGAGCGAAACCCATTGGTCGGGCAATCAAAACCTGTTCACGGAGGGAGTTATGCGAAAGTTCGGTGTGCTGAGTGCAGCAGTGTTCGTGGGAGTCGTTTTGGTTTTCATGGCGACCGGCATTGCGGACGAGCGGTATGAATTCTCCGGGGTGACGAGAATCAAGGTCGACGGAGTATCCGGCGACATCACCATTCTTCCGGCCGACAGCACAACGGGGGTGGTCGAGTTGCGCGCCGATGTCCGCCCACCGCGCAGCTTTCGGCCTGAAGTCGAGCAGGACGGCAAAACGCTTTATATTGAGGAGCGCTGGGGCGGGGGGAGCTCCAGTGGGCGCGTGGAGTGGACGATTTATCTGCCGCGAGACGAGAAACCGCCCAAAATAAAGGTTTCCACGGCTTCCGGGGAGTTGACCTGCCGGGGGATCGCCGCGCGCATCAGGTTCAACACGGCCAGTGGCGATATCGAGCTTTCAAATGTGACGCTTGGTGAGGGCTCAAGTTTCAGCACTGCCAGCGGGGACGTTATTGTTGAGGATATGGCGGTGGAAGAGGGGAGCGAGTTCTCCACCGCCAGCGGGGATGTCATTTTGAAGAATGTGACGATCGGGGAGGATTGCGAGTTTTCCACCGCTTCCGGTGATGTCAAATGCCGTGACTGCGCGGGCTACTTCGAGCTCAGCTCGGCCAGCGGTGATGTCGTGGCAAGAGATTGTGAGATTTCGGGCCGCGGCAGTTTCTCGTCGGCCTCGGGAGATGTTCGCCTGTACCTGGATAAGCTGCCCAAGCACGACTTGAAGGCCACATCCGCCTCCGGTAATGTGCTCCTGGACGTGGACGATTTCGGGGACAATTTCACCCTGGTGATGGTCAAGCGCGAGGATCGGGGGCGCATTTCCTGCCCGTTTGACTTTACGCATGAAGATGTCTTTGAAGATTATCATACCTACGAGGAAAAGATCGTCGAGCGGGGCTCAGGGCAGCCGGAAATTTATTTGCGTACGGCCTCGGGCAAAGTGGTCGTCAAAGATTGATTTTCGGGAGACAGGAGAAACTGAGGTGACCTTGCCTCAGTTAAGGAAACACGGGGAACGGTCCACACTGTTCCCCGTTTCCTGTTGTGTCAAGAGAGGCAGTGTTCTCCGGTGAGGTTAAGGCCAGGTTGTAGGGCTATTCGCGGGGTGCTGCGATCACCTTTGCCGTCGCAAGGCCCGGGATCAGGGGACGATTGGGCAGAGGTAGGTCGAAACCCCTGAGTCCCGCGCAGCAAGCGCGGGGCGTGGTTTCGACAAAGGCGCTAATGACACGGATCGGGGCAGAACATGTCATTGGAGTAGTAAACGTATTGTACGTAGTACGTCACGTCCTGCGGATTGACCGAGCCATCACAAGTAACGTCGCCGGCCTCATACGGGCAGGCTGGCGGCTGCGTCCGCATGTCATTTTGGAAGTAGACGTACTGCACAATGTATGTCACGTCTACCGGATTGATGTTGCCATCCTTATTTACATCGCCCCACAACGCATGGCAATCGCATGCGTCGCAGACGTCACCGATGCCATCCTGGTCGTTGTCTTCCTGGCCGGGATTGGCAACGAATGGGCAGTTGTCCGTCACATCGGCTACACCGTCGTTGTCATCATCTTCATCACAGACATCGCCGAAGGCATCCCCATCGTTGTTTTCTTGCCCGGGGTTATCAACATCGGGACAGTTATCGCAGACATCACCGATACCGTCCTGGTCATTGTCTTTCTGATCGACATTAGTGACCCAAGGACAATTATCATCAGAACACTGGTTTTCCGGGTACCCAGGATCACCATAACCGTCGGCATCGGAATCAACACAATCAGGGTCGGCCGGAGAAAGGCCAGATTCACAGGTTCTATACAGGGTGGCCGTTAATGGGGTTGTTGAAAAGGGATTTTCTCCGGGCGCTGCAAGTGAATCAAAATCAATGGGAGTAGTACCGATCAGGAATCCAGGTAGATCAAAACATTTGCCGTCTGTAATTTCGTAATCGTCCAACATTGGAGGCGACTCGAAATGCCAATCAACAAGGTTTATCACACCATAGATGCTATCCTGTATTACTCCCAAGGTATCTTCAACAATTGGGTAAGACAATGTATCAAGGTTCGCGATAGCCTTCGTAATAACTGAGCTGGATAGATAGGCATTGGCACCGCCAATTGTTAATAGTACCCAGGGACCCACGTTTTTCAATTTCCACTTACCATCTTCGTACACGGCAGCGACAATATAAGACATGCTATATGTGTGCGCACCGTCGAGAACTAACAACAATCCATCTGCCCAGTTTGGGATTGTTCCTGTGAGAGTTGTAACACTATCGTCTACACACGAATCGTAATATAACAGCGGATCTTGGAACCAAACTAATCGCATATTCTTTAATGCGTGGAGCGCAACGATAAGACAATCAACATGCCATCCCATAGTTATAGTAAAACTAAATCTCACTGGCTCCTCCGACGGCTCAGTTGGGCCACCTGGAGCAGTAGTCGTATCTATTTTCGCGACGAAGGCATCCATAAAAGGCTGATCTGTTTGATAAGGATTATGAGTTGGAAAATCTTCTGCGTCTGTTCTGCCAATAACATAAGCGTTATCATTGCCGTCTACTGCAATCCCGAAACCTGCATCAATACCACCCCCAAACTTGGTACTGTAGGCTAGCCCGTTTCCGGCACCGTTGAGCTTAGCCACAAAAACCCCCCAGTATCCGAAGCCTTGATCTTCTGGTATCGGATTTCGAGTCGGGAAATCCTCCGAACCCGTATAACCCGTTACAAAGGCATTACCGTTGTCGTTTACGGCAATGTCACACCCCTGCTCTTGCCAATTGCCACCCAAGTAGGTGCTATAGACCAGCCCGTTGCCAGCGCTGTTAAGTTTGGTTATGAAGACATCATAATCAGGTTGGTTTATCTGATATGGGTTTCGTGTCGGGAAATCACTTGACGTCGTGAAACCAGTGACATAGGCGTTGCCGCTACCGTCTATCGCAATGGCTTTGCCCTGGTCTACACCATCACCTCCAAGATAGGTGCTGTAGATCAGCCCATTACCGGCAATGTTTAGCTTGGTCACAAAGACATCACCACTAGATTGGTCTGTTTGATAGGGATTTTGGGTTGGAAAATCGTCTGCATATGTGACTCCGGTGATAAAAGCATTACCGCTCCCATTCACCGCGATAGCTGTGCCAACGTCTGTACTCGAGCTTCCAAGGTACGTGCTGTATAAAAGGTCATTGCCGGCCGCGTTGAGCTTAGTCACGAAGACATCTTCACCATTACTAGTGCTGCTACAACTAATATGTGCTAATAATATTTGACAAGCTATATTGGTTCCTGATAGGAGGAACTGATATGGCACGTCCAGTTCGAATCACGTTACGGCGGCTGCGGCGACAGGAACG
>Ga0114920_10000026_pt1 | contig 64071 bp, 49 predicted proteins | sample ChitaG_FD_88683 | JGI IMG/M metagenome (GOLD analysis project Ga0114920, IMG submission 88683) | Deep subsurface microbial communities from South Pacific Ocean to uncover new lineages of life (NeLLi) - Chile_00310 metaG | ecosystem: Environmental > Aquatic > Marine > Oceanic > Sediment ...
AGTACGATCTTTGCTTTGGTTTTGCTGTCCCACCGACGTCGCTTCATGACTGATCTCCTTTGTGAAATCAGCCACAAGATACTCCCTTATCAACCCTCACGCACTAATGGGGAGCAGTATACCTCATCCCTTTTGATTATTCTCGACAACCTTTCCTGGGGCCTCGAAATGTGCAATATTACCTTCGTTAAGATATAGGTAAGAATCGACGCAACGATGCAAGTGGCTATTATGGTTACCCAATAGTCCTGGACTAGAGAGTCTTTGTACCAAGGGAATAACCTCAATCCCAGCAAAAATAAACTCGGCAAGGAGCAAAGAATCCGGATCTTCAGTTCCCTGGTCATGGCGTTTCTTTCCCTCACGTGGGCAACTCGAAACAGGATATTGATTCTCTTCACCCAATCGAATAAGCAAAGCTTGGAACGCGCACGTCAACCAAGATTTGAGGTCTGGCGTAATCCAATGCAGCCCACGAAAATATACAGAAGTCTATTGGTGAACATCAGTACTTTTTGTGACTCAGTGCCCTTTCTCCTCTGCCACCTTTTCCCAGCTCAGAATGCGGTCCAGGCGAAACGTACGTTCGGCCTCTCGGGCATAACAATAGGCGACCAGGTAAACGTAATCGCGCATGGCCGTCACCTCTTTGAGTTGGATTTTGCGCGTGGTCTTGTTGCCCGAGGCATCGATATAGTCAATAATAAGCGTCTCCCGACGTTTGACCGGCCCGCGTAAAGACAGGGGCAATAGATTTAACGGATCGGTCTGATCGCCCTGGACAGACCAGCCACTGACCCGGTCCAAGAACACGCCCACCGTCGGCGCTCCATCCGCGAACAGTCTGGCAAACATCCGCTGAAAAACCTGAAAGGTCGTCCGGCAATCCCCCAGTGCCCGGTGGGCCTCAGGCGTTTCGAGGCCAAAATACTCTGCCAGGAAATCCAGCGAGTTGGAGCCAAACCGGAAATAGCGTCGCGCAATCTGCAGGGTATCAACAACCTGGTTGCGCAAGAGCGGGAGCCCGGCACCACGCAGCTCCATAGACAAAAAGCCCAGGTCAAACGGGGCATTATGCGCAATGAGGATCGCACCCTCAACGAACGACAAGAACGAATGGGCTACTTCTCCGAAAGTCGCCTGCCCGCGCACCATCTCGTCGGTGATCCCGTTGACCGCCGACGCGCCGGGGGAGATCGGCCGCTGCGGGTCAAGTAGCGAACAGAACGAATCGACCTCGCGGCCGTCACGGACCTTCAACGCCCCCAGCTCAACAATGCGGTCGCCATAAGCCGGATACAACCCGGTCGTCTCCACGTCCACGAAAACCAGATCGATATCCTTAAGGAGCAGTGTTGGTTCAATAGGAGGCATGACTTCCTGAGCGTGAGGGTAATTCTGTGGCAAAGGCGAATTCTCACTTATATGGGGGCCACGCCCGTCACAGCGTACGAAACGCGACGATCACCCAGCGGTCACCTTTCCGGGTCAGGCCCATCTTGTTATAAAAATGCATCCCGCTCTTCCGGTCGATAAACGAGACCTCCACGGACGCCGAGTCACCGAACAAGTCTGTTTTATTGATAACCACCTGCATTTTGGTCCAGCGTTGGCGCAAGTCGCCGTTCCCGGTCAGCGAGGCAAACAGCCTCTCGCCCCAGGGAATGTCGGCCAACAATGAATCTTCGGGCTGTCTCAAATCATCCTTGACAGAGGCCCACGCCCGGCCAAAATCGATGCTGCGCCGCACCAGGCTCGTATCGTTCGTGTGCAGGGCCGTAAACAGGTCCATGATCGTGTCTTTCGCGTCCGGCTTATCCGAACATGCCGACAAAGCCAGATTGATTACCATCACACCGAAGACCGCGGCCCACCGAAAACGACTGGCGCTTAAGTCCTTCATCGTGGCCATAATACGTTCCGCCCCGAGGGTCGTCAAGCCAGCAAAAAAGGCGTCCGCAGACTACAACGGACGCCGCAAACCTTTCGTTCACCCCGGCAGGCCTATAACCGCGCAGTCAGGCCGACGCGGTGCACCGTCCCCAACTCGGAAAGATGCCCCAGGGCATAATCCAACCGGAGTTTATTGAACGCCACGCCGAAGCCACCGACCAACCCTGACCAGCCGTCACTGGAAGAACCGGTTTCAATGTCCCCCCGCCGGGACGAATATCCCGTGCGGAGATAAAACGGCGCGAAGTAAACCAGTTCGCTGCCCAGGGAAAAACGGACGTGATCGTCGATTGCCTTGGTCACGTCACCGGCGACGACAAGCGGCAGGCCGCGCAACTTGTGCGACGCGCCAAAGGCAAACTTGGTCGGGAGTTTGTCCTTGTGCGACTCGGTCAGCCCGTTCATCTGTGCGCCCAGGTTGGTTACCGCAACACCAAACTGGGTGCGATTATCGGCGAGATAATACATCGCGCCGACGTCCGCCGCCAGCCCCCAGGAAGAAGAATCTGCGATCGACTCCAGGATCACCCGACCGGTTAACCCCAAGGTAATGTTTCCACTGAGTCGGGTGGCCCCGGTAAGCGCAAAGGCAAGACTTGAGGCACCGAATTTTCCCAGAACGTTGCCGTCGGCGTCGGTTTCAGTCAAATCGCCGTAATTCATGTACTGAATTGAAGCCCCCAGCCAGGTCTCTTCTGTCACCGGGGTGACCAGGGCCAAAAACCCGGACTGAAAATCGGAGATCCAGGAATTGTACGACGCGGCAACATAGGTTGCCGGGCTCGGAAAGACGAACTTCGGTTCAGGCTTAGCGGGAGTCAAAATAGGTGCCCACGTCGAATCGACCGGCATCGATTCATGGGCTACCGGCTCGGTTCCTACCTCCCACAAGGTGGAAAGGCGGGCTCCGGCAATCCCCGCGGGATTGTAATACAAAGCGGAGTAGTCATCGGCAAGTCCCACGTAAGCGTTGGCCATGCCGGCCGGCCGGGCGCCCACGCCGATTTTCAAGAAACTGTACCCCGCAGTCCCCGCGTTATCGTCAATCGCCTCCGCCGGCGACCAGACAAATAAAGCGGCAGCTACCAGAGCCAATGAATAAGCAATTCGTCTCATCCGGCACCTTCCTCCAAACTGTAATTATACGTAATCACCCGCCGCGCGTCAATTACCGCGTTTCGGCCGACGGGCAAACTCTTATACGCACCAACACAATTCCCGTCCCACACAAATGCACCGCTTTTTACATCATCGGCTCGCGCCTGTGATTTGTTGCGCAATTTACTGCACGTACCGGTTAACGATCTTCCCCGAAACCTGTAACGTCACCGCCGAGGCACACAAGATCATACCCCCGCTGAACAGGGCGGCAGCCGGTCTACCACCCTTTCACCGTTCGGTTAAGAATCTCCTCGGTGAGCTTTTCGATGGCCCGCTTCTGGCCGTCCTGCTCGGTCTCGCCGTCGGCCGAGTACTCGCCCCACCCACGGATCGAAGCCGCTTCCCAGATCGGGGTATCGTCCGCCACGGAGACCAACCGCGCCCGGATGGTGATCTCCACGATATATTCCTGCACATTCTCATCGGCGTCGAAGGTGTATGCCGAACGCGTGTACGTTAGAACGGCACCCTTCAGGATACTCTCGGCGCGTGAGGGATCGACCACCTTGATGATGTTTTCCTCGATCAGGCCATCCGTGATCCCTTCGGTCAACTGTTCGGCCAGGCCATATTCGGCAGTTTCGTTTTCGAAAAGCGGAATACCAATCGAAGAAACAATGGCCGTACGCCCCGATTTAAACGAGTAAAAACCGCAAGTGGCCAAAACGAGTCCCAGAAGGATAAGCCCAAGTCCACGCAAGACAAAAGACGGCCGGATCACGAGACAACCCTCCCTTTTTTGATCACGATTTTCGCCAGGTTGACGCCGAAATGATACGGGACCTGGCGATAATTGTCGGCATCCCAGATGACCAGATCCGCGTTGCGTCCGACTTCAATCGAACCCACTTCACGGCCGCGATTCATCGACCAGGCAGCATTCACCGTCGCCGCCACAAAAGCCTCCGCCGGGGTCATCTTGTACATGACACACGCCATGTTCAAAACCATCTGCATCGACTCGGTCATGCACGAACCCGGGTTGAGATCCGTAGCCAGCGCCACGGGTACACCGGCGTTGATCATCTCGCGCACCGGGGGACGATCTTTGAGGTCCAGGTAATACGCGGTTCCCGGCAGCAAAACGGCGATGACGCCCGCTAAAGCCATCTTTTGTATCCCCGCAGGTGAGATAAACTCCAGGTGGTCGGCGGAGACGGCCTTCATTTCGGCGGCCAGCGCCGCCCCTCCCTGATCGGTCATCTCATCAACGTGAAACTTCAAATCAAAGCCGAGGGATTGCGCCTTTTTTTGCACCGCGATCGTCTGCTCCCGGTTGAAAACGCCATCTTCGAAAAAGACGTCCGAGAATTCAGCCAATCTCTTGTCGGCAACTGCGGGCAAGATACTCTCCACGATAATCCGCACGTACGCATCGCGGTCGTCCCGGTACTCGGGAGGAAACTCGTGCCCGGCCAGAACCGTGGGAACCAGGTCAACCGGATGCCGGTCGTTGATCTCTCTTATGACTTCCAGCGATTTTACCTCATCTTCCAGGTTAAGCCCGTACCCGCTTTTTGCCTCAATCGTCGTCGTGCCGAACTGCAGCATCCGGTCCAAGCGGGATATGGCTTTTAAGGTCAATTCGTCTTTGCCTGCTTCACGCAGCGAGGCGACAGAAACGACAATCCCTCCGCCGCCGGCGGCGATTTCGGCATACGATTTACCCAACGCACGCATCTCGAATTCCATCTCCCGAGTAGCAGCAAAAATGGGGTGGGTGTGCGCGTCAACCAGACCCGGGGTCACGACCCCTCCTGCGGCCGAGACCTCCACGCCCCCGGAACTTAACTCTACCTCCGCCTCGGGGTTTGTGCCCACCCAGACGATGCGACCGTCCCGGGCGGCCACTGCCGCATCGGAGAGAATAGTCAATCGGGAAAGGTCAACGCCGACACGCGGGCCGCTTTGCGGGCCGGCCATGGTGAGAAGTTCACCGCAATCGATCAGCAAGAAATCGGCAATGACCTTTTCTGGCACAAACTCCCTCCAGTGTTACCTAAACGAAGCCCGGAATTAGCGGACGCCACGCCACGAGGCCGACCGTGATTCTCCGCTCCCTGCTATCTGAAATCCAGGGGTGAGATGCGTCGGCCGCCCTCCTGGATGTAAACCGCAAGCCGTTCGAAGAGCAAACCCCGTGGGTCGATACCCTCATCGGCTCCCAGGTATGCAACAATCTCCCCGGGCCGAACGGTGCCTTTTTCGCTAATGGTCAGCTCCATTTCCAGAAATGAAGCCTCCTCCGACCGGTTGAGGCGCAGGTCTTGTACGAACGGGCGGATATTTACCCCACGCGTCCCGCTTTCTGTGATCCGCTCGACCATCACCGATGTTTCCCCCAGGAAACCACGCACCTTTTCGTCCCATGCTTCGGCAGAGGACGGCAGCGCCACACGATAGAGCATAAGATTGACCCGCTCGAAAAGCGACATCACCTTGGCCGGCAAAGCCAAAGTCCGGACAATCGAAAGTCCCGTGGGTAATTGCTGCTTGAATGACTCCACGAACACGGGCTCATAATCACTGTCGAGCATAAGGTCAAGGTATTCGGCCTGCGAGATTGCTCCCCAGGGCAGCGGGGGACCGAAGGAAATCTTTGGCCGGGGATGGAAACCTGCCGAATACGCCACCGGCAGCCGGCTCCGCCGGATCGCCCGTTCGATCATGCGTACCACGTCCAGATGCGAAAAAAACCGCAATTCGACCTTCTTGGCATATTGAATCCGCACCCGCCGCTGCGGTATCCGGGTGAGCCGACGGGCATATCCCGCTTTGCGCCGCTGGCGGCCAAAAACGTCGCTGATGATCGGTAGATCATGCGGCTCTTGCGAACAGTCATCGCCGGGATCGACCCGGAGACTATCGGCCGCCAAAAACGGCGAGAGAGAAAGATCAACGGGCTGCCCAAACTCGGGCAGGGAAAGACCGCGATCGGCGGCCAGTTGCCGAATCCTGCCCAGCACGTCCGCTTTCTCCGGCGGCTGTTGATCAGAGAACCGGAGAGGCATCGCTTCCAGCACCCCGTTAAACTCGGGACCGACGCGCAACAAGAGCTGCCGCGCGAGCTCATCAGACGGATCGAAGTCCCTCTCGACCAGTTCACCGGGTAGGCGCTGGACCGCGCCCTGGTGGATTGCGGTGAGGGCAGACTGGATTCGAGCATCGTACTCCAGCGGGCCAATCCAGTTGGTGCCCCCAGCGGGCACCCAATTAACCTGCACCTGGCGTCTGTCACTGCACAGTTTGCACTTTTCACTGAGGAAATCAGCCAGGGCGATCAGAGATGACAGACCCTCGCGGTACTTTTCCCAGTGGTCAAACCGGTAAAGAAGAACCAGCACTTGCCACCCCGCGGCCAGGGCCCGCTTGCCGGCTTCGGCCAACGGGTGAGATTCCACGTTGGCCACCCGCTCGCCGCCGGAAAAGATAAGCGACAATTCTGATTTGAGAAAATGCGGTCGAAACGACGCCCAGCTTTCCAGATACACCTCAGGCGTCACCGGAGGAAGGCGAAAGTGGTGGTGAGCCAGGTTCGTCCGTAGCGACAGATGGGAAAAAACCTCCGGCAGTTGCGAGTACACGCGGCCCTCAGGCGCCAGGAAACCTGCGCATTCAAAGCCGGCTTTATCCAGGCCCAATAAGGTATCGCGGGCAACCGAAACCGGCGCCCGCGCCGGGGCATCGGCGGGAGAAGCCAACGGCCCGGCAAACAGCGGAATTTTCAACTCGTCATGCTGGGTGCCGGTCAACGGCACGATCTGCGGAGTCTGCCCGCGCGCGAAAAATCGGCTTACCGTATCACCCACGGTAAACCCCATTACCTCGCCCATCTTTCTGAGCAACCCGGAAAACGAGATCCCACCGATGTGCAGATCGCAAATCCCGGCCAAAAAGTGGGGGATGACTCGACCGGCGCTGAGCATGACGACCGGGGGCACGGAGCCCGCCGAGTCTTTGAGTTCTCGCAGCAGGCGCACAATGCCGGCAGCATCCAGTGGGTCAGAGACAAAAAAGACGAGGTAATCAAAGTCAACCCATGGTCGACGAGTCTCCAGGGAAAAGGGAAGCCGGTTAAGGCCCGCCAGCCGCTGTTGCGCATCGGGGCTGAAGGGGACCGCGCGCTCGGCCGCCACACCCGGAATCTCATTGAGCAGGATGTAGAGCCGGTAGTAATCCAAGTTCTCGACCGCCACGGCATACTCCGCGGGGTACACCAAAAGCAAACGCACCGCGGCGTCTTCGGCCGGCACCACCGTGCCCCGTTCTCCGCCGCTGTAACGTCCGGGTCTTAAAATGTAGGGGAAAAGATGAATATCTGGATTAAAAGTGTCTTCCTTCACGCGGCCAGCCCTCCACGGCACACGGACCGGCAATGGTGGTCCTGGCGATCACGGGCCCTCAGCCAAACGAGTTTAACCGTAATATTCCTTGTGGTTGCACTTGCAGACGCGAACGAAACGCTCGCGGAACCGCCAGGAGCCTTTCGGATTGTCCTTGTCCGGCTGGACCACCAGCACAATTTGCACGGGGCTCTGGCACACCGGACAGTCAATCGCCGCTTTCTTTTTCAGCTTATCTGCAAAGGAACGCCCCTTGGCCATTTTACACTACCTCCTCAACGCGTTATTATACTGCAAACGCGCGAAATGTCAAACGCATTGTAATTATACTGTCGAACCGATCGGATATTCGCCGCTGGGGGACAAGAGCTTTCGGTTGGCCCTTACTTGCCGGGCCACCGGGCAGGCCCGCTTTTGTGGTTTTCCCGCTTCCCTGCAAGAAGCGTCAAATATGACAATAGGTTATTAACGACCTGTACGCCGCCGGGGCGGAAGGCAACCCAGGTTCTCGGGTCGGCTCAGGCAAATCCTTCTTCGGTCGTCGCGGCATCAACCGGCCTTTTGATCGCCTGGGGAGACGGTACGGCATCGGGGATCGCGACCTTGCACGGCGGCAGATCGAGGCTGACCTTACGCCCGTCCTGGCGCACGATACGCCCCGGTGTCCCCACCACAGTGCAGTCAGGCGGAACATCTTTCATAAACACAAACGATTCGGCACCGACCCGGGAATTCCTGCCCACCGTCACCGGCCCCAGGACCACTGCCCCGGTCCCCATATACACATTATCCTCAAGTGTTGGGTGGCGTTTGGCCTTGTGTTTTCCCGTGCCGCCCAACGTTACATTATGGAACAGCACACAGTTTTTCCCGATGATTGTAGTTTCTCCAATAACAGTACCGGTACCATGATCGATGAAGAAGCCCGGGCCGATTCGCGCGCCCGGATGGATTTCCACACCGGTCAAGAAACGGGCAAAGACCGAGATCAACCGCGGGATAACCGGGATGCCCAGGTGATACAGCACATGCGCGATCCGGTGCAGGAAGATCGCATGCAGCGGCGTATGGCAGAGGAGGGTTTCAATAACGTTACGCGCCGCCGGATCGTTTTTCCCGACCGCCCTGACGTCGGCGATCATTGTCTTGAACATCTTCCCCGCTTTCGTGGAATCGACGCCCGCAAGGACGCACGCTATTTCGATATTCTCTTTAGTGTTATCGGCGGCAAGGCCACTTCTGCTTCAGATAACCGGCGAGTCCATCTCTCGCGCCTCGGCAAATAAATCTGTCGTGAGGTAGCGTTCGCCGGTGTCCGGCAGGACGACCAGCACATTTTTGCCCGCACCAGCCTCGCCCGCGACCTTCAGCGCGGCGAACATATTGGCCCCGCTGGAGATACCGGCCAAAATACCTTCTTCAACGGCCAGCCGTTTCGCTGTAACCAGAGCATCCTCGTCGGTGACCCGAATAATGTCGTCAACCACATTCTTGTTGTACACCCCGGGCACAAACCCGGCCCCAATCCCCTGAATACGGTGCGGGCCGGGAGAACCTCCCGACAGGACCGGCGAACGCGCAGGCTCAACGGCGATTGCCTTCATCCCCGGAAATTCCTTTTTCAGTGCCTCTCCGGCCCCACTGATGGTGCCGCCCGTTCCCACACCGACCACGAAGTAGTCCAGACCGGTCTCCTTGAAGTCGGCAATTATTTCTTTTGCCGTTGTCTTGCGGTGGATTTCCGGGTTAGCCGGGTTATCGAACTGTTGGGGTTGGAACCACCCGTGCTTCTCGGCCAGTTCCTGGGCTCTCGCCACTGCCCCCGGCATACCTTTGGCACCATCGGTCAATACCAGCTCGGACCCGAAAAAGCGCAGAATCGCACGGCGTTCGCGGCTCATCGTCTCGGGCATGGTAAAGACCGTCTTATACCCCCGGGCGGCGGCCACCATGGCCAGGGCAATCCCGGTATTCCCCGATGTCGGCTCGACAATCGTCATTCCCGGCTTGAGCTTTCCGGCTTTCTCCGCGGCCTCGATCATCGCAAAGCCAATGCGATCCTTTACACTGCCGCACGGATTAAACGCTTCCAGCTTGGCATACACGGTTGCATCGGAACTTCTGGTCAGGCGGTTAAGCCGCACATGAGGTGTGGCGCCGATCGTCTCGACGATGTCTGCGTACAGGGCCATGGGTTTGTTACTTCCAATAGTTGCCCAAACCACGGTTTAGAGCTTAAACGCCCTTGAAAGGCGAAATGTTGACAGATTTTATGAAGTATATCGGCACCCCGGCCGTTTATGTTGACCACACGACCACCGTCGAGATGCGCGCGTTTTCCTTGATCTGTAACCCGACGGATGGCACCACCAGGGGGACTTCCGATGGCACCTCCCCGGTTTGCAAAAAGAGCAAGGGATGCGTTCCCCCCGCCCGCAACAGCCGCTCGTGGGGCACAAGCATCGCCACGTAACCTTCCGGCAGGGAAAGCGTCTCGTTGAACCGAACCATGTACCCCCCAGGCGAGAGTTCCCACCAGCCGTACTTGTCCCCGGGATTTCGCCTGCGCTCTTTTTGCACCTCTACTTCCGTGGGTTTGAACTCGCTTCCGCCGAAATCCAGCGCACCGGGCAATTTCAATCTGCATATCACCTTGACCGTCAGGTCGAAACTCCGTTTCTGTCGCTGTCGCTCGGCGTAAATAATTCCCGCAAGCAGCGGCTGGACTTCTTCGCCGGTCAATATCCTCATCGCTTTGCGCAACCTCCCTTGGAAAAGTGATCGCTATTTATGTTACAACAGACGTACGTGTCTTCTGCCGGCATCCTGCCCCGGAAGGGCATTTCCGGAACGTCAAGCACCCTGGCGCTTGATTGTCCTGGGGCAGATACGGGCATCTGCCGCCCGCGGAAGTCACTTAAGCAGGGTCATCTTCCGGGCCTGGCGGAAGTCACCGGCCTTCAAGCGGTAGAAATACATGCCGGAGGCCGCGGTCTTGCCGTCTGAGGTGTGGCCATCCCATACCACCGCGTGGCGGCCTTCGCTTTTGTACCCGATGGCCAGCACGGCAACCTTCTCCCCTTTGGTGTTGAAGATGGCCAACTCGACGTCGGCAGCCGCGGGCAGGGTGTAAGTAATAACCGTTCGGGTGTTAAACGGGTTGGGATAATTCGGGAAAAGCTCAAAATGGAAGAGTACGCTTTCATCTTTCTGTTCGATCCAACTGGACAGAATGCCCTTCAGCGTGCCGGCCGCCTCATGGTCGGGGCAATAGTCAATCGCGTTGTATATCGAGCGCAGCACGGCCATATCCAGCGCCGCGACGTCTTCCCAGAAATCCTGTGCTCTGGCCAGTTGACCGTTGGCCGTGGCCGACCAGAACTCCAGGACCGGGCAGACGTCTAACGAATCCACAGTACCATCACCGTCGGCGTCGGCGTAAGTCGCCGCCGAGTCCGGCCACAGGTACGCGGGTTGGATCGTAAAAGACTCATGTTTTAGTGGCCGCTCCCGCCACTTAGTCCCCCAAAAGCGGCCGATCGGGAGCACGTCGCGCTCGTCGACCTCACGGTTATCGTCAGTGTCGCCGGGGTAAACACCTGGGCCGGTAACAAAGAAGAAGTGGTAATCATCAATTGGCGAACCTTCTTCCAGGCCATTAAGGTTACCGTCCAGGCGGTTGTAAGCTGTGTCAGTTATCTGATCGGCGACCAACTGCACAAAAATCGAATCAAACGGTAGCAAATATCCGAAAAGTGTGAAAACCACTGTATCTCCGCCTGATTGCAATTGCCCGAGCAATTCCTCCCCGGTTCTCCATGATTCAGCGATCAGGGCCGGGTCTGAAGGCCAAATGATAATCGGCTCGGAGAATCCGATGATGATATTCGTATCACTGATCAAAACACCAGACGCTCCGGAATCCGGCCGGGTGAACACCACCACCGGTTGCTCCTGCTCGAACATCCCGCGGCCAACCAGAAAGATTGACGTATCGCGCACGACCGGATCATTGGTCATGATTCGGATGGCCCCGGCATACTCGACGGGCTCATCCGGCGAAAAACTGACCGTAAAGCTATAAGCAAAACCGGGCAAAAGCGTGACATCTCTCACTGGGTCGGCGCTGAACGCCTCGCCTTCGATAAAGGCCGAGTCAATGGTCAGCCAGAACTGTGAACCAAGCATGGCTGCATTGATGATGCGCACGGGCAGATCGACTGCGGTGCCGATCTGGACCGAATCAAAATCTAATGTATCAGGATCCAGCGCCAGTATTATCTGCCCCTCGTGTTCGAGAGAAACCGTGGCACTGTCCACGTAGCCGAGTGTCGAATCGACGGCGAAAATGTCTATCGTGTATGTCCCCGACGGTAGATCACCCGAGGGTTTCAGTCTCAGTTCCCGGGTAAAAGGCGGAACTCCGCTGGGATTCGGAGCGCCGCCGGGACTGGTAAATACGGCCGAAAGCGATCCCCGATTGGGTGTCGGTTGCACGTCAGCGCTGAGGTATACCTGGTTCGGATAATCGGAGAAGAGAACAGTATCAACGTCAACCGGGTAAACTGTCGTGTCCCCCGCCTGGGACGGTTCGCCGACTGTCAGATCATATCCGCCAACAATTACGCATCCGGGCTTTGAGAAAGGAGTACTCGTCCCGCACGAGTTGGATGCAGTCAACGAAACGGTGTATATCCCTGGTTCAGCAAAGATGTGTCTCGGGTGGCGCTCGTCCGATGTCCCACCATCACCGAACTCCCAACTCCACTCACTGGGCTGGTTGGTCGAATAATCATAAAATTCCCTCGAGAATGGCGCATATCCAATTATGCCATAATCACTTGGGCATCCGAAGTAAGCCGTAGGTCGGTCGCGAGCGACGATCGTATCGGCCAAATATATCACATCGGTGTCGCATTCGTGGATGATGACCAACGTCACCCGGTACCTATCGGGGCTGGCGTACGTGTGGGCGACGGACACCGCCGAGGACGAATCCCCATCACCAAAATACCACATGAGAGAATCGATCAGCCCGGAGATATCAACGTCGAACTGCACCGTAAGCGGCACGCACCCGTCGACAGTGTCGGCCCGCAGCGTTGCGGTTGGCCGATCCCGCACCGTGATATATTGCTCCCGTACTGCGCGGCTGGTATCGCATAGCCCGGTGACGGTCAACTCCACAGTATAGGTACCGCCCGAGTCATAAACGTGTACCGGGTTTTGCTCGGTCGAGGTAGAATCATCCCCAAAACCCCATTCAAACGCTACTAGCGACTCTTCACAGACGGTGTAAAACTGGACCTCATAGGGAGCGCAAGGAATCTCACCGCCGAGATCATCGTACGAAGAAACGATTGTAACTTCCGCCTTTCTCTCCGCCAAAATGTACTCTACTGTCGTATCGACACCACAGGGACCGGTGGCAATCAGCGTAACCGTACATCGGTCCGCAGCCGTGTACTCGTGTATCGGAGCGGACTCCTCAGATGTAGAGCCATCACCGAAGTCCCAGAGATAGGAAAAGATCGAATCCTCCGAGATAGCAGCAAAAGTAACCGAAAATGGCACGCATCCCATGGCAGGATCAGCTTGCAGAGTCACGGCTGGCCGGTCCAGCACCGTGATATATTGTTCCCGCACCGTACGGCTGGTGTCACACAGCCCGGTGACGATCAACTCGACAGTATAGGTACCACCCGACTCATAAACGTGCACCGGGGTTCGCTCGGTCGAGGGAGAATCGTCCCCAAAATCCCATTCAAACGCCGCCAGCGACTCCTCACAGACAGTGTAAAACTGGACCTCATACGGAGCGCAGGGAAGCTCACCACCAAGATCATCATACGAGGAAGCGATTTCCACAACCGGCTTCTGCTCGGCGCGAATATACCCTTCTTTTACTACGTTGTTCGAACCGCAGTCATTCTGGGCAAACAGCCGAACTGTATATCGGCCCGGGGTGATGTACTCATGCGTCGGAGAGGGCTCGTATGATGACGGCGCGCCATCACCGAAGGTCCACTGATAAACATCGATTGAATCCTCCGACGTAGCGGTAAAGGCAACGGTTAAGGGCACACACCCGATGGCTGTGTCGGCCGCAAAATCAAACTCCGGCGTGTCATAGACCCAGATATAATCCGTTCGGGTCCGCGTATCCCCGAGGGGGTCATACTCGCCCCAGGCGCGCAACGTCACGCTGTATTTGCCGCGCTGAGTGTACTCGTGCATGGGGTTCTTTGCCGCAGAGGAATCGCCGTCCCCGAAATCCCATAACCACTGCTCGTCGACACAGGTCGATGTATTCGTGAAATTGACCGTCAGTGGGGGGGGGCATCCCGAGGTAACCGCCGCTGTGAAATTGGCCTGCTTGCTACTGTCGACTACTTCCAGCGCGCCCAGGTCGGGATCGCCGTACGCTATACGCAGGTTTCCTTCCATGTCCGTGCTGGTCAATGGCGCAATGGTTGCCGAATCACCAGCGTTGATGGCCACTGAGCCGCACGTCAAATGGTAATCCCCTTCCGTGTAATTGACAAAACCGGGGATGTTGTCGGATATGACCCCGGCCCCGATGGTAAAGTTGCCGATATAATCCCCAGCTTCATTCTGATAAAACAAGGTGTGCGACAAAACCGCAATGGCGGTATCCGAAGTCTTATACATTCCGTATCCATCGCTGTTGTAAGCGATAATGTTGTTCCTGAACGTACCCCCACCGTTCCAGCCAATGTGAATCCCCGCTCCGTCCCAAACTTCCGCATAGGTATTGTCATTGCCCACAATAGTATTATTGTAAACATAGGGCCTGGCACCATAACCCACATTGATCCCGGCGCTGTGGTAGGCCTTATTCCGCGCAATCACGTTATTGTAAATCAACGGGCTACAGTAGCCATCGATGGCGATACCGGCCCCCCAACCGTTTACTGTGTTAATATCGTTGTCAATGATCCGGTTATTCCTGATTATTGGAGACATGTTCATTACGGTAATACCTCCACTAAGCTCCTCTTGACAGGAAGGACAGGTAATCGTAAACCCATCAATCACCGGAACGCTCTGTAGGGTCGCCGCGGCGCTCTTTTGTTCCCCACTCTGGAAGAGAACCACAGGAGTTCCCTTACCCGAGCCGTCAATAGTGGTGGAATCCGGGCCCTTTTCACTGCGCAACTCAACCGCCAGGTTAGTGAAGTTAATCTTCTCATTATACACACCGGGAAAAACGAAAATGACATAGCCCGTAGCCGAGTTATTCAAGGCAAACTGAATCGTCCGATACGGCCACAGGCGAGTGCCGGTGCCAGTGTCGTTACCCCAGATGGCAACAAACAGCGTGTCGCCGACCTGCGGGCTCGAAGCAAAAGCGCTTCCGCAAGCCCATACGGTCAAAACGCCGATAAGGAAAAATACCCGTCTCATGGTTTCCATAGGCCCGATTTTAGCAAGTATTGTGTATTATAAGACCACCCGCGATATCAGTCCGTGGTTTAGGGGACAACTACGACCTCTCCGGTTTCGAACACCATTTGGGAAGCCTCCGGGATCAGCTCCCCGGTTGGAGTGGTAAACTTCGCCCGAGCAATGTCAAACCGCAGTATACCTCTTCCTTCTGCTACCCCCCCGAAAACAACCGTGGCCAGCCGCCCCGACCCGCTTACTCCAGCGGCCGCGCCCCTCAGGGTAAGACCTACCGCGACATATCCCATCGTATCTATGACAACGGCAAACACTTCATCCCCCAAAAACGGACCGATTTCCACCGTCATGAATGCCAGTTTGGTGGTGTCGTACAACACCCGAAAAGCCGCGCCCGACAGGTCGCTGACATTGTACAGGTCAATGCCGACCCCTGCCTCCTCTTCCCGCGACAGGGAAATCTCCTGATACAAAGGCGAAAACTGCAGCATCGAGAGATCCGGATTCGGCTCCATGTAAATGGTGGAGACGACCGTGCTCCCGGCAACGACGTCAATAGTGTCGCACCCTGCGTACAGGACGAGCGTGTCATGCAGTGCGGTCAGGCAGAGCTGGACATCATTCCCGGGTAGCAGGACAAGGGTGTCGAGGATCATCCCCTTGGTCACCGTCGGATATTCATAGAGCGTATCGTCCGTTTGGAGATAAACAATCCGCACAATGGCAGAATCGATCAACGCGGTCAGAGCCGAAGGTTTGAAACTGATTTGCATATCCACCGGCACGGCGGTCACCGGGTCAGTCGGGGAAGTCGAGCAGGAAATTGCTCCCCACGCGAGGCCCACCAACGCGATACCGATCAACAAATGTCTTACTTTCATCTTTGCCCCGTTTCCCGCTGCCCACGAAGAAGCCCGCAGCGCAATAAATTGTCAAGCCCAAAATCCGGCAAACTGAGATCATGTGTTCCGCGACAAAGGCGGCTTGGTCGCCTAATCGTATCCCACCGCCCGATCCAGGTCCCCGGCCAACTCGAACCCGCAGTCCCGGCACCAGTCGACCAGGGCGCGCGCGGCGGCGGCTCTCTCGGATTTCTTCATCCGTACCAGCAGGGCGTCATCTCTTTGCTCGAGCTGCGTCACCACAGTCAGCGGCGTCACGGGGACCGTGGCCAACAGGGGACACGATCCGGTGGCCAACCGCCCGATCAGACGCAAAAAACGCGGGCTTTTGAGCTCCATTTTGCCGATTTCATCGATAATGTACAAGTTCGGCTCTTGCAGCAGCTCCAGCGGCCCGACCACCACCCGCTCGAAGGCCTCGACATCGACTCCGTATGCCCCGACACGCTGCCGCGTGCGGATTGAGCGATGGGCCATGACGCATGATGCTCCGTCAAGATTTTGGGCGGCAAATCCCAGGCGCCGCCCCGCCTCGCGGATTTCCGAGGTCAGAAAGCCGGCCACGCGGACCCCGGTCAACGATTCCATCAGCCGGCGCACCAGCGTGGTTTTCCCGCAACCCGGGGGCCCGGTCAAAAGACAAATACGCGTCGGCTTTCTCTGTAACTCTGCCACGGCCCAGGAACCTCCCGATCAAGTACCGATATACTAAGATAAAGAAGCAGGAGTAAAACCAAGTGCATTTTCACGCCCTGACCGCCATCATCATTCTATTGACAGCTATACTGGTTGTCGCTACGTTTTCCCCCGGTGGAGGAGAACCATGATCGGTCAGACATTTGGGGTCTACAAAATCCTCGAAAAGCGCGGTGAAGGCGGCATAGGGGTCTTTTACAAGGCCCATGACGAGGTATTGGATGAGATCGTCGGATTGAAAACGCTGCACAGGGAGTTGGTCTCCGACCCCAAATTCCAACGGGATCTGCAGGCAGAGGCCAAGTTGCAGGCCCGGCTGAGAGATCATCCGCATATCGTGCGGCTCAATCATTATCTGATCCATGAAGGCCAACACTTTCTGGTGATGGAGTATGTCGAAGGCCACACCCTCTCCGAGAAGATCGCGGATTGGGGGCCGTATACCTTCTCCGATGCGGCAAAAATCGTCCTCCAGGTTCTGGATGCCCTCGGATACGCTCACCAGAACGGTATAGTCCACCGGGATATCAAACCGTCAAATATTATGCTCGCCGATGAAGAGGTGGTTAAAGTTACCGACTTCGGCATCGCCAAACTGGTGGATGTATCGCAGAAAACGCGCACCGCCCAGGCCAAGGGCTCACTTTTTTACATGGCCCCCGAGCAGATCCAGCGTGGACAGATCGACGGCCGCACCGACATTTACGCCCTGGGTGTTACCTTGTTCGAGATGCTCACCGGCACGGTGCCCTTTACCGCCGAGTCAGAGTTCCAGATCATGAAAAAGCACCTCGAGGAGGCGCCGACGGCACCTTCAACTTTCAATTCCGCGATCAGCAAGGCTCAGGACGAACTTGTCCTCCACGCAATGGAAAAGGACCCGGCCAACCGCTTTGCTTCGGCTGAGGATTTCGCCAATAGCATCCGCGATGTCGTCTCCTTTGCGGAAACGGGCTCCGGCGTTGCTCCCCTGAAAGAACGGACCGTACGCGAAGCGAAAACACCGGGCAAAACGCGCCGCCCCGAAAAAAAGGCGAGGCGAAAAAAATCCAGGGCCGGATGGGTTTACCTGGCCGTGATCATTCTCGCCGCCGCCGCCGCCTACATGGCCTTTAGGCCATCGGGCGAACCGGAGTTGCCCCCGATAACCATCAAGCCGGACACAACCGACATTGAAGCATCCACCGCGACCGAAACGGAACGCGAAGCTCCGCGGGTTGTTGAGCAGACAGAACAAGCTGAGCCGGCGGCGGCGTTAACCATCGATATCGATCCCTTCAACCAGCGTTCGAAAGTGACCGGAACCTGGGTGGACGGGCGCCGCCTGGCGGGCAGCGTCCCCTACGGCGCAAAAGGCCTGGCCAACGGGCTGCACTGGGTGAAGATCGAGACACCTTATGGCTTCCTTACCGATACAGTGACCTGGACCGGCACCGACCACCGGATGTCTTTTTTCCTGTCCGAGAGTTACGGCCGCCTTCGCGTGTGGGCCCGGTTCCCTGATGGGGAAAACTTCGCCGATATTTACGTGGACGACCGCGATATCGGGCGCGGCACCCCGTACGAGATAAGAGAGCTTCTCGTCGGGCCGCATAAGATTGAAGTGAAAAGAGACGGCTACCGGGCATTTGGCGGACCGCGCATCGTCCGGGTACAACCGACGGGTAAGGGGGACGTCGGCTTTGAAATGCGACGTCGATGAATCTCACGGCCGGACGTGAAAAAATGTTGTTGACACTACTTGCCAATCGAGCTAATTACGGCTGGGTCACAGGGAGAGAACCGTAGTGAGACCACGAAGCATCAAAGTAGTGAGCATCCTCTTGACCGCGGCGTGGCTGTGCGGCTGCGCGGCGACCGGTGGCGGGCACCGTGCAGCGCAAAGGCTCCTTGACCACGGGCAATACGAACAGGCGGCAAAAACCCTGCTTGTGGCAACCGCGCAGAATCCACAGGACGCAACCGCCCACCGGCTTCTGGGCATCGCCCAATACCATTTGGAGGATTACAGTTCTGCCGGGGCGAGCCTAACGCGGGCGCTGGAGTTAAATCCGCGCGATGCCGTCGCGCATTTCTACGCCGCCCTGCGGGCCGAATGGGTCAACGAAATCGACCTTGCGTTATATCATTATGGGAGCTTCCTGTCGGCGAAAGGAAGGGGTGACCTGGCCGATCGCGCCAGGCGCAGAATGGAGGACTTGAAGGCAAAACGCGCTGAAGAGTTCGCCCGCCAGGCTATCGCCAATGAAAAAAACATCTCTCCCGGGATGTTTTCCGACTCCACCATTGGCGTGGTGTATTTCAACGGCCGCTTTCTTTCCGAACCCTTACGTCCCCTGGCCACCGGGCTGGCCGAACTGTTGACTACCGACTTATCGAAAGTCGCGGCCCTGCAAGTTGTCGAACGGATCAGGTTGAACCAGATCCTTGCCGAACTGCGCTTGTCCCGCCTGGCGGCGTTCGACACGACCACCGCCCCTCGGCTGGGGAAGCTTTTGGGCGCGGCGCACGTACTCGGCGGCGCAATTGTCGAGTTGCCGGACAAAAAACTGCGCATCGATCCCAACCTGGTCAACACCAAGAGCGGTGAAGTAGCCCTGCCTTCCGAGGCCGTGGGCGGTTTTGACAAAATCATCAGAATGGAAAAACAGGTGGTCCTGGCCACGCTCGATCTCCTGGGAATCAGGCTGACCAAAGCTGAGCGTGACTCAATAGAAAAACCCCCGACCGAGTCATTCCTCGCGTTTTTGACATACTCGCGCGGGCTCGAATTCCTGGATCAGGGAAAGTTCAAAGAGGCGACGCGCGAGTTTAATCAAGCGATAAAGGCAGACCCCGGTTTCCAGCAGGCTAAAGACAAGGTCCGCTTGACCGACATTTTGACGCATACTCCGGCCTCCGGCACAATTGAAGATTTCGAACGATATGCCGAGGCCGATCCGGCGATCCGCGGACGAATGGACGATGTTGAGCAAGCCCTTGCCACCGGCCGGGACCGCCTGGGCTTTCTGCCGGAAACCAATCGGGGCCGCGACGAACCGTTCACCAGCCCCTACGGGGGCCAGCCGGGCACCGGAACGGTTATTATTCAAGGACAATTCGATAATGAGCCGTGAAGCGACCAGCGATAGCGTGGGCAAACCGGCACTTCTTTTTGGCCTGATGATCGCATCTTTGCTTTGCACCGGGCCTATTGCGCAAGCTCAGGTGATCTACGATGATCCCACACGCCTCGGGCAATCGTTTTTATACCTGCACTGGAACCTAAAAGGCGACACCACCGACGCTTCAATATCCGAATGGGTACTCCCGATCTCCGGGATGATCCCCTTCGCGGAGAACGCTGAACTGCGGTATTACACCGCACTGGCCGGAACCAATGGAACCGGGAGATTTGACAGCGATCTGTCAGGGCTGATCGACACCAGGATGCATCTTGCCCGCTCTTTTGCCGACGACCGGCTCTTGGTTTCACTCGGGGTGAACCTGCCCACCGGCAGGAAGAAACTGGATGAGAACCAGCGCAAGATTTTACGGATACTTTCCGCTGAACACTTCAACTTCCCGGTGAAAACATTCGGCGAAGGTCTGGGCCTTTACGGTGAGGTTCTGGGAGCGACCGCAGCGGGGGAGTGGATTCTTGGTGGCGGCGTCGGAGTTTTATACAGCGGGTCATACGAGCCGGCGGATGATGGGGTGTCCTACCGCCCCGGTGTCCGCGTGTATTTCACCGGGTCGGCGGAAATTGCTGGGGGAGAGAATGCTGCCAACCGGTTGAATCTCGGCGGGGTCTTTCTACTCTCGGCCCCGGACGAGGCGGACGGCAGAGAGGTATTCAGAGACGGTGCCCAGTTGGACCTCTCCGCATCGGGAACGCGCCGGTTCGGCGGCTGGTTGGGTGGTATGGACCTGCGCTTAATCCTGCGCGGCAAGGATGAACGGCCAACCGGAGAAGACATTCTCGCCGTGGAGAGTTATGCTACCAGCGGCAGTGAATTTCGCGTTACGCTTCGGGCGGCGCGAGAACTTTCCGCTCGCCTGAGCGGGATGTTGGATTTTTCCGGCAAGTTCTACGCCGCGAATGGCTACCCGAAAAACGACCTGAATTACGAAGGCGGCGTCTCCCTCTACGGGATCGGCGGGCAGATAAGCGGCCGTCTTTCTGACCGCATCCGTGCCGGATGTGGCCTGCGCAAGTGGTTGGGTAACTCCGAAGAAGGCGGCCAGACCGAAGCGCTTGACTTGAGCGGCTGGGAAATATCCCAGAGCATTACCATGACCTTCTGATTTCCCGATTCAGATAATAAGAACTCACACTCCCACGGGAGGATCGGTGATCCGGACGGGTGATTGTCTCAGGAGGCCGACGATTTCGACAAAAACGTTGGTCCTTCGTGCGCTATGTTTCATTGTATTTTTCGGTACCGGCGAGACCGCGTATACAGCGATCACTGATTCCGTTCGCTTTTTTGTTCTGGACGGTTTCCTGGGACAAGCCGCGCCGCCTGACTCCAGTGTGATCATCGTTGAACCGGCAGAATCAGCCGCCCGTGTGCTGGCCGCGTACTATACAATAACTGACTCTGTGGCGGACGATTTTTCAACTCTCCCCGATCCTCTGCGTATCCCCAATCCCTTTGACCTTACGGCAGGCCGAAGTACGGAACTTTTTGAGCGCACTGCTGCCCGGCTGCGGCAGTGCGGCATCGCCTTTGTTGTATCCTACCCGGCCGACTTTGCCGAAGCCGAACAAATCGCCACCCAGCGTATTGCCCGGGGACATCCGGTACTTGCCGTACATCCGCACCCCATACTTCTGTTCGGGTATGATTATCGGGAACCCGACCCCTTCTGGTACATCCGGCGTTTTTCTCCTTCGGGAGAGAGTGAGATCATCACCCGCAGCGAATGGCGCGCCCAATGGTGGTTATGGGAGGCTGACCCCACGTCAGTCATTCTTATAGAGATTGCCGGGCCGGACACGACAGAATCACCTCGGCCAACGCCGAAAAAAGTACTGGATAAGATCCTGACCACAGCCAAAACGGATACCGCCACCGGCGTAACGTCGTACATCCGCCCCATCCTTCGTCTGATCGACTCGCTCTCCAAGGCACCGGCGCCACCGCAGATTGTGCACATCCCGGAAAACCCGCAGGACCCGCTGGGCTTGCACCGCGCCGAGATCCAGCGCAGGCGGTTCCGTGAATATTTAGCATCGCTCGCGCCGCGAGCACGGGCCGTGGCGGTTCAGGAGGGCCTGCGCCTGGCCATGTACTCCGCCGCCAAAGCCGCTTCCGAATATGCTACCGCCCGCCGCGCACTGTATACTCCCGACGATGGCGCAACGCCGGCCGATTCGGCCACCGTCGTCGATATCATTAGCCACCGCTGGGTCGAGCACCGCCTGGAGGCAGCGGACCACCTTACTGAAGCCCTCCGCTGGGAAAAGCAAATGCTCAGCGCAATCAAGGAAATCACCGCAAAGAAAAAGCCTTTCCGCCGGTAGGTTGGTGTTTCTCGCCCCGCACAGGTGCGGGGCGAGAAACCCGACAATGATCACACTGCGACGATCATTGAAATCAACAGCACCGTCACAAACACAATCATTGTCGGCCAGGCCAGTTTCTTAATCATTTCCTTGAGTGGAACATGAAAGTATTCACAAGTCACAACAAGACATGGATGGACCGGTGAGATTATATAGCCAAAGTAAATGCCAATATAAATCAAAGCGAATACGACCGGAGTGACCTGGTCAATTGCGGCCAGATATACCGGGAAAACGATCGAGGCGGGCAGTTGCACTCTCCCGGTCACCACGCCAAGCAAAAACCCCGCGGTAACCGCCAGTATCAAAGGGGGCAACGGCAAAGTGGCGATCAGATTCCGTGCGTCCGATTCCTGGAAAATATGCAAATACAGAAACATACCGATAATGATCAGCGCGAAGTTCCAGGGTTTCATCTGCCCGAAAATCTTCCCCAGGGCAAGTTTTCGCCGGCTCAGGCCAAGCGAAAGCCCAAGACCGGTGGTGACTCCAATCAGAGTCGCCAGGGTTCCCAGAGAAAAAGCCCGCTTAAGGGTGAAATCCAAAACCGGCGCGCTGAGGATAATGACCAGAGGAACGATCAAACCCGGCCAGGAAAACGCTCCTGCATAAACCGCGCTCCGCTCAACTTTCCGCAGGTAGAAGACATAACCCAAAACCGCCGCCAGAAGACACCCGGGTAACAGATAAATTAGTGCCTGGTAGACATCCAGGTTGGTGATCTTGGCCGAGACGATCAAGGCCGGGGCCAGGGGATAGATGAGTATAAACAGATGGCGAAACCAGTTGTTGATCGTCGCTTTGAGACTATCCGGCACCCCCTTCCCGCCCCTTTCTACAATCGGGGCAGAGAGCAGCGCTCCGCCCGGCATCGGCAAAAGACCCATCAGTGCCGCCGAGAAGGGCAGCAGCCAACGTTTGCCCAGCCTGATATTGTTGACTAAACCGTCAACCTGGCCGCTCTGTTTCATCGTCCCCCCCAGCATCGGGATGATCCCCATGGCTATCGCGAGCACGACGATAGACGAGTCGGTGATCGTATAGATGATCCGGTCGAGCACGACCCCCAAAGGCAGAGTGAACAGGCCCAGGATGACCGCCCCACTGATCAAAGCCAAAGCCAGGTTCTTTTTCGAAATGATGAGGATGCCCGCCAAAGAGACCAGGAATCCAACCCAGGTCATTAGCATAACCTCATCTATAGCATTTCCGTGGCTGAAAATCAATCCGGCAAAAAGCGGAGCACCGCCGTCTCGGCGGCGGGGCGGCGGGACGCCGCCACTCCGTTCCTGTCTTACTGGTCGCTGCTGATGCCGAGGCGCTGCATCAGCGGCCCCATAGTCAACCCCTGCACGACGAGTGAGAAAAACACACAGCCAAACCCGGCCACCAACAGCGCCGGTCGCAGTTCGGCCAGCGCACCGGTATCGGGCAGATGGAGCAAAAGTGCAATCGGGATCGATCCGCGCAGGCCGCCCCAGAATAAAATGTGTTTCCACGGCTTGGGCCGCCTGCGCCCCACTTTATTCAGCGCCCAGTAAAAAGTATAAACCACCGTTGCGCGGCCGATTAACATGGCCGCAATCGCCACGGCTAACAACCGCCAGGGATCTACCGCTATTCCCTCGGGGATTTCGCGCAACTCCAGCCCGATCAAAATGAACAAAAAGGAGTTGAGCAGAAAATCGATCGATTCGAAGAATGTCTCCACTGTCTCCGTGGTTTTCGGACTCATCGACAGCCGCCGACCGTAATTACCGATGAGCAACCCGGCCATCACCGTGGCGATGACCCCCGAAAAATGCAAGAATTCAGCCAGCCAAAAAGCCCCGAAAGCCAGCACCAGGCAGATAGCGTTTTCCAGCAGGTGATCGTCCAGCTTGCGCAAAACGGTGAACGCTACGAACCCCAACGCGGCGCCAAGCAGCAGTCCGCCCGCCGTGACTTTCACAAACTCAACCGCCGCGGCCCCCAGGCTCAACCCTCCCCCGTGCACGACCGCCTCCAGCAGGATGGTGAACAAGACCACACCGGTAGCGTCGTTGAACAAAGATTCACCCTCGACCAACGTCCGCAAATCGCCGGGCGCTTTAGCTTCCTTGAATAGCGCCAGCACGCTGACCGGATCAGTCGGCGAGATCAGCGCGCCGAACAGCATGGCCACCAGTATCGATCCTATCCCCCCGAGCCACCCAACCACCCCACCAACCAAGAGAGTTGAGACAATTACCCCGGGGATGGCAAAACAGACAATCGGCCCCAGATGCTTCAAAAGCCGATTCAACTCCATATGCATCGCGCCCTGGAATAAGAGCGGCGGTAGAAAAACAAAAAAGATCAGCTCACGCCCAAACCCGGTTTCCGTGATGTCAGGACCGAAGCGAAAAACCCCGATCGCCAAGCCGACGAGTGTCAGGAAAATAGTATAGGGCAGTCGCGTAATCTTCTTGGCCGCGATCCCGACCAAACATGCCAAGAGCAACAGCCCGATGTAGATGCCAACAGTATGTTCAATAGGGTGTTCCATAACGTTGCTTTCTCACAAATTCCCTGCCGGTGGCCAACCCTTCATGGGGTAAGATTACTCTCAACTCAATCACCGAAATTGCATCCCAAGAGGTGGAGCACCGATCCTGACATCATTACCCCAGCCCAACATCGATTCCCACCCCATTCGCCCGGCAATACTCGTTGATCACCGCCAGAAAAACCTCGCCATACTCCCGGTTCTTCATCTCCCCCACCCCCCTGGCCTGCAGGAACCCGGCGGGGGTGGACGGCCGACGGCGGGCCATGTCGCGGAGGGCCGCGTCGCTGAAGACCACGTAAGCGGGGACGTTTTTGCTGTCGGCGAGTTCGCGGCGCAGGGCGCGCAAAGCCTCGAACAGACCGTGGTCGACGCCCTGCCAGGAATCTTCCGCGGCCCGGGATACTCTGGCTGGTTTGACCCCCGGTTCCAGCAGGCATGGGGTTTCGTTGCCGCGCAGCGCGCGCCAGCCTTTTTCGGTCACGTGCAGGACGTTGTACTCCCCGGTCTTCTCGATGTATCCCTGGCCAACAAGCTGTTCGATCCAATCCCGCGTGATGCGCTTGGTGCAGTCGGACAACAGGCCGTAGGTAGTCAGCTTGTCGTGGCGGTTATCCAATATTCGCTGCTCCTGCGAGCCGATCAGGACCGATGCGGTATAGTCGGCGCCGAACCGCTCGTGCAAGCGCACCACGCACGCGAGGATTTTCTGGGCGGTCTTCAGCGCATCTTTCATGGAGTCTAGATCACCTAGGCAGATATCACACGCGCCGCAATTGTTCGTATCCAGTTTTTGCCCAAAATAACTAACAATCGCCTGATGCCGGCAGGTCACACCCAGGCAGTAATCATATATGTCACCGAGCTTGCGTAAATCCATCGCTAGGGCTTCCGACTCGGAGTATCCCAGAATCTGCTTCCAGGTGCCGTAATCACCGCCGGAATACAGAAGCCAACATTCGGCTTCCAGGCCGTCTCGGCCCGCCCGCCCGCTTTCCTGCTGGTAATGCTCAAGTGATTTGGGCATCGCGGCGTGAATAACATAGCGCACGTTTGATTTATCAATCCCCATCCCAAAGGCGATTGTGGCGACAACGATATCGATTTTTTCGTTGATAAACGCTTCTTGGTTTGCCTTGCGGTCTTCAGCGGACATACCCGCATGGTAGGGCACCGCCCGATAGCCCTTCTCGATCAGCTTGGCCGACAGATCATCGACATCCACCCGGCGGATACAGTAAATGATGCCCGACTCCCCCCGATACCGGTCGAGGACGGCACAGATCTGCCGGAAACCATCGGTGCGCCGCGCCACTTTGTAGACCAGGTTAGGCCGATCAAACGAGCCCACCAGCACAACGGGGTTCTTCAGGTGCAATTGCTCGGCGATGTCCTGGCGAACCAGCTCCGTGGCCGTCGCCGTGTAAGCGTGGACCGCGACTCCGGGGAAAGCTTCTTTCAAAATCTTCAGTTGCCGATATTCCGGCCGAAAGTCATGCCCCCACATACTGACACAGTGGGCTTCATCCACCGCCAAAAGCGAGAGTTCGGTTTTTTTGAGGAGCCCGATAAAGCGCTCCGTCACCAGCCGCTCCGGTGAGAGATACAGGATTTTGAGTGTGCCATTACGTATCCGGGCAAGCACACAATCTTGTTCCTCACCTGACTGTGAACTGTCGAACCGTGCCGCCGGGACGCCACATTCGATCAGGGAATCGACTTGGTCTTTCATCAGGGAAATCAACGGTGAGACCACGACCGCTAATCCGGGCATGGCCACGGCCGGCGCCTGATAACAGAGCGATTTTCCCCCACCGGTCGGCAGGACAACCAGCGAGTCCCGCCCGCTGACCGCGCACTCCACCGCCTGCTTCTGCAACGGCAAGAAACCATCGAAGCCCCAGTACTTTCGCAATGCACCTTCAATATCGTTCAACATCATGCCTCACCATAGGAGCCACGCGGCAGGACGAATTCCTTTCGGTAACCACCAAAAATCCAGAAAGACGTCATTCGCCGGGCAAAACATACAAGCTCCCAAATTCACAATGTAGTGCAATCCGGCAAGTTCAAGTACACGTTTTCCATCTGTGACGCTCACCGCCGTGCAAGTGGTGAGCCGCCGCTCCTGGCTGATCCGTATCAACCGTCTTCCGCCACAGCCAAGAGAAAATAATTCCCTATCGGTTTGATCAAATCTTCCGGTCTTACCGCAGACGTCATTGCCTGCCCATCGGTGGCTGCTTAACTTATTGCGTTACAATCAATTAGCGGTAAGCTCTTCGGCGCCTCGCCATGGCACGGTTTCTGCCCTTGCCCGGTGTGTACCACGCGCGAGGGGAGGACTATGCCTGCTAGGAAAAATATTGCCCTATTGTTTCCGGTTATTCTGCTCGTGGTCCTACTCGTCGTCATTCTTGGCTGGCAGTGGCCGGGATATTCCGACCGGACTTCGGGCGAACTTGACGAATTCGGCGAGGAATTTCTGATCAACGATGACTTTTCCACCGCCGACCAGGGATACCCGGATATTGCTGTCGACGGGATGGGAGATTTCTGGATCGTCTGGCAGGACAACCGCGACGGCGACTACAGCGTTTACGCGCAAAAATTCGCCTGGGATGGCGAACGGCTCGGACCGAACACGCCGGTGAACGACGATACAAATTCCGACGAACAGTTTGATCCGCACGTCGGCGTCTCGGTGGGCGGGTACACCAAATTCGTCTGGCAGGACTACCGCGCCGCCGGCCACCCGACCAATCCGGACATCTATGCCCAGGACATCAACGAAGACGGGTCCGCCGACGACCCGAATCTGAAAGTCAACTCCGATTTCGGCCAGGCCGGGCAGAGAAAACCCAACCTCGATGTTTCCCCGTCGGGTGCCGCGGTGGTCGTCTGGGAAGATTACCGCAACAACAATCGGGATATCTACGCCCAGTGGTACGATAATACCGGGGCCAAAATCGGGGGCAATATTAAGATCAACGACGACAAAGACGACGTCCAGCACCGGCCGTTCACCGCCGCCGACGGGGCGGGGAACGTTTTGATATGCTGGTATGACAACCGTAACGGCAGCGACGATGTCTTCGGGCAAATCTACGATTCCGGCCGAAACAAAGTCGGCAGCAATTTTTTAATCAATGATGTAACCGCGGTTTCGGTGCAGAAATTTCCCGCGGCCGCCGGACTGCCCGGCGGCGGCTTTGTTGTGGTCTGGACTGATTACCGCAACGGCCCGTACCCCAACGACCCGGACGTTTACGCCCAGAAACTCACCGCCGCCGGTCAGAAAGTCGGGAGCAACTTCCGCGTCAACGATGATGGGCCGAACGTCAAGCAGACCGAACCGCAAGTCGGCTCGGCGCCAACCGGCGGGTTCGTCATTTGCTGGCGTGATGAGCGCGGCGGCGCGGCGGATATTTACGCCCAGCGGTATGAACCCTCCGGCGATGCCGCAGGTTCGAATATCATGGTCAATGATGAAGACGGCGACGTGTTGCAGTCCTCACCGGCAGTTGCCATCTCCGACGCCAAGATGTATTTCACCTGGACCGACAATCGTAACTCCGGACTTTTTGATATCTACGGACGCATTATCACCTACGATAACCCGACCATTTCGCTTGTTCCATCATTTGTCTTTTTTGCTGCCGAGGACGGCCAGCCCAACCCACCGGCGCAGGAAATTACGGTCAATAATGCCGGGGCCGGCGTACTCGAGTGGGCGGCCACCGATGATGCTGGCTGGCTGAGTTTCTCGCCCAACTTCGGCACCGCGCCAACGACCGTCGAGTTGCAGGTCGACATAACCGGGTTATCCGTCGGGGATTACTCTGCCACGATCACTTTCAAAGACCAGAACGACCCGGAAATCGCCGGGCTTCTCACGGTAAACCTGTCGATTGCCTATGGCGCTCCGATTATCTCCGTCAACCCGGCGAGTCTGCATTTCGAGGCCGGCATCGTTGGGCCGGCGCCGGAGCCACAGCAACTGGTCATCACGAACGTTGGCGGAAAAACACTCAACTGGCAAAGCAACGTCCCGGATCAATGGATTTCGATTGTCCCCGTCTCCGGCACGGCACCATCAACAACATTGGTGTACATCGACATCGCCACACTGGACGTGGGAACTCACGAAGGCACGATCCCTATTCTTGACCCCACCGTGTATAACCCGCAGGTGGACGTTGCGGTCACTTGTGAAGTAATCGACAACTCACCGGTCTTCGAAATCTCCGACACGGAATTGTACTTCCTGGCTTTCGAACAGCAGGGTGACCCGCCGCCCCGCCAGGTACTAATTTCCAACGCCGGTGGCTGGGCACTTGATTTTTGCATCGAGTTGGCGTTCGCCGACTGGCTGGATGTCTCTCCCCTTTGCGGCCTGGCCCCGGAATACATCGACATTTCGGCACAAACGGACACGCTGCTTCCCGGGAGCTATTATGACACCCTATGGTTTGTCGATACGCTGGCCTCAAACTCACCTTTCGGTTTGCCGGTACATGTCGAGGTCGATTCCGTGCCCCCTGAAATCTGGCTTACTGAAACGGAACTTGCTTTCGCCGCCACCCGCGGGCAAGACAACCCTCCCGCGCAGCAATTCGAGATCATCAACACCGGCGGCAGCGATCTCAAGTGGTCCGTGGAGTTTAATTCGGCGTGGTTAACCGTTGACCCGGACACCGGGACCAATCAACAGACTCTCACCTGCACCGCTGAAATCACCGAACTGAGTTCCGGAGGTTTCATTGATGCCCTGTGGATAACGGACCCGATCGCCTCCAACTCTCCACAGACGATTACCGTCAGCCTGATCATTGATGAACCCGATACCCTGGTCATTCCCGAGGTAGACGCCGAGCCTGGGCAGGAGGTAATCCTGCCGGTGATCCTGCAGAATAATGAATCAATCAAAGAGCTTTCGGTACCATTAGCCTTCGACCCGACGTATTTGTACCTCGATTCAGCATCATTCGTCGGTGGGCGAATCATCGCGTGGGCGCAAAAATCGGTCATCAGCGACAGCGACGCCGGAACAGCAGTCTTTACGGGTTCTTCGCCGGAGAATCCGCTGCCGCCCGGCTCGGGGCCGATCGGGCATTTGTTCTTTCACGTCGCTTCTAATGCGCCGAACGGCACGAACATGGACGTTGACACCGCAACTGTAGATTTGAACAGTCTCGGGCTGACTGACAGCGAGGGTGTTGCATTCGTCCCGCACGTTGTTCCCGGGCAAGTACGGATCAGCGAGCAACTTGCCATTTTTGAAGAACCGCAGGGGCAACTGATCGGTTCAGTGGAATTGGTCAACTACCCCAACCCTTTTAATTCCGCGACCGTCATCTTCATTCGGGGGATGGCCAGCCGGCAGGCACACGTGGTTATCTACGACGTGCTGGGCCGGCCCGTTCGTCATCTTTCCAACCTGATTGAGCGACGCGGCAGCTCGGGCAGGGTCCGCTGGGATGGCACCGATGATAGTGGTCAGCCGCTCGCCTCGGGGATTTATTTCGGCGTTCTACGCACGGCGCAAAATCGGGCAACGCAGAAAATCCTCCTCTTGCGTTAGCCAGAGTTGCACTCTTTCTCAAATCTCCCCGCGGCAGTTCGCTCTGCAGCAAGGGTTCTCTTGGCCTGCGGAAGAAGCAGTCCAACCGCGTACATACGTATCTGCATACCCACATTGACCAGACGGTGAATCCGTCAGATCAATATCATCATGTCAGAGAAATGGGAGGGAATGCTTCCGCGGACGGAAAGTGGATCAGGGCAACTAATCGGTATCCTTCTCGGCTATGACCGTGGCCACAGCCAGATCGCCGTCATGAGCGATGCTCAGACTCCAGGAGGTGATCCCGCAGCTCTGGGCGATTTCGGCCGCCTTACCGCGCAGGCGAATCGATGGCTGGCCATTCGGGTCGCGGAGCACTTCAATATCGATAAACCGCACGCCGCCCCCCCACCCGGTCCCCAGAGCTTTCATCACCGCCTCCTTGGCGGCAAACCGGCCCGCCAGGGAAGAGGAAGTATCTTTTTTTGCCAGACAATACTGCATTTCCCCGGCAGTAAAGACCTTCCGTCCGATCCTTTCCGGAAAACGTTCAGCGAGTTTGCGTACCCGCGAAACGCGAACCAGGTCAGTCCCGACGCCGACAATCATGAGTGTTTATTTCCCAATGATGCCGACCTGGCGCAGTGGCGCTTGACCAAACCGAGTTCGGCTATCCTCGCCACACTGCAGGCGGGTTTATCTACGTTCCGTCCGTATCGGGGGCCAGCATCGTCTCATAGCGGGCGGTAAGCCGGTCATATGAGGACCGGAAAAAAATGCCCACCGGCCGCGGTTGTCCCGGTCGGATAGCGAAGATACGGGTGGCGGTTGTAGTGTCCTCGGCAAAGACCAGCTCCTGGGAAGTCCCCGCCGAATCAATGGCAGTCAAGGACAGGATAACATCATCGAACGAGGCTTCACCTTCCCGCCCCGACGGGAGAAATGCGCTGAATGTCAGCGTGGAGATATAATTGAACTTGTACGCCGACTCCGCGGAATCGCCCGGCACGGGAGTGAAGTCCGGATCGCGGGAGACCAGGTATCTGCCCTCTTCCGTGCGCACCAGGCGCGTCTCCTGATCAGGATATTTCCACCGTAGTTGGACGAGTTCTCGCGGCTCAAAATCAAACACCTGCCGGTCCATCCACTGCGGCGGCGCCTTGGAATACATGCCGGCAAACCGTCCCCCGGCCAGGAATACCGAATCGGACCCCTGGCGGCGCACATACGTATGGGAGAAATCCTGGCCGATGCGCCCGAGGATAAAGTCCGACAAAACCTCCCCACCACCAAAGAACTGAATTACCGTCCCCTTGATCGTATCCACGTTGAATTTCTCCCGCTTGGCCGGGTTGACCGAGATCAGGTCAGTGAGCACCATCTCGTTCGTCGTCCGGATCACGTTTGATACTTCTAAAATCGAGGCGGGGTAGGCCAGCGCGGAATCGATCACCATCTGCCAGCGCCCGTTCTCCAGGTACAGGTATGACCAGGAACCGTACTTGATGGCGATGCTGTCGATCAGGTTGGAGTCGGCCCAGAAGAAATCATGAATACTTTCCTCGGAAAGGCGCTTTTTCTCGGCAGACCGCAAGGCCAAAAAAACCGCAAGCAAGACTACAAACAGCCCGCCCAAAAAGAGCACTTTTCTTTTCATCCTCTCCCCCCGGGATTATTCTTTGTACCATCTAGCGGCCAGCACACGTCTTTTTGCCCGGCGCACGCGCCACCGCACGATACCGAAGATGACGACCAGCAGGGGCGGACCGAGAATGTTGGCGTACTTATACCGCCACCGTGCGCCGTCCGAGATGTTCGGATCCAAAGGCCGCGAGGTCGTCTCCCGCGAACGAATGGAAATCAGACCTTCGTCCTGTGAAAGCCAGTCAACGATGTTCAAGAAGAACACGATGTTCTCCGAATAGCGGGACGAACGATCGCGCATGAAATCGGAATCCGCGACCACCACCATCCGGCTGATCGGGCTTTTGCCCACATATTCCGGAAGCTCGGCCACCCCGCTGTCCGGCACGGGGCGGTTGCCGTAGTAACTGGAAAACGAACCAATCACCGTCGCGGCCAGCGGAATATGTCCCTCGGGAAAATCGTCCAGCGAAAAACGCTGCATGGGCTGGAGGGAGTATGGTTCTCTCTTCCGGCCCGACCGCTTGGAGGAGTATACGATGGGCTTCATCAGAAGCCCCAGGCTCTCGGCGGCGGCCGTGTCCAGCGAGCTGACATAAGGGAAAACGACCACCCCTAAATCCTGGGTGATCAGATTGCCCTTGTCAAACGTCACCACCTCCGGGAAGAACGGATATTCCACAATATTCTGGAATGAAATCATACCCTGGCGCTGCACCACGCCGATGCGGCTGTTGCGGGTGTCAATGACGAGTTCTTTATTGATCAAGATCCCGTACGCGGCCAGAAGGCTGTCCAAGTTGATCGCGAGGTTCTGGGCCGTCTGGTTGGCTAAATCGGCCTGCACACCCTCAACAAACCAGCCCACCTTCCCCCCACGCATGACAAATTGATCGAGGGCGTACAGTTCAAACGCGTCCAGCAAGCTGACCGGCCCGACGACCAGAAGGGTGTGAATATCCTGACCGATGAGTTCCCCGTGCGTAATCGATACCGTGCGTACTCTGTACTGCTTTTCAAGCATCTGTTTGACATATAGAAGTTCAGTGGAGATCAAGGGTTCCCCGTGGCCGGCCAAAAACCCTACGGTGATCATCGAATCGGCGGTGATCTTCTTGATCGCCGAGGTGATCTCGTACTCCAAGTTACCTGTAGACTGGATGAGGGGAAGCACCTCACGCTTGTCCTCAAAAAGGATGGCCAGCCCCATGTAAACGCGCTTCAACTCGATTCTGTCTTTCTCGATGGCGTTGACCTGCACCGCCGGGATGCCCAGCCCCCGCGCTTCCTGCTCTTTTTCGTCCTTGATCGGGTCAATGATTTCAAATTTCATCTTTCCTCGCGAGAAAGCCTTGTACTCATAGAGTTGATCCTTGATGTACCGCGCATTGGCGTTGTATGGGGCGGGCAAATCTTCGGTAAAATAGAGCTTGGCCAGGATCACGTCATCCAACTCGCGCATAACCTTCTTGGAGAATTCGGAAAGGGAATAAATCTTCCCGTCGGTAAAATCCCAGCGGTGGAAAAAGGCCAACCCCAAAAGGTTGATGAGGACCAGCACGGCGGCGACCAGAACAACCGTCGTCATCGATCCCGCGCCAAACTGCAGTTTCCTGCGCATCTTCTTTCTCGCCTCGCGCCAGGGGCTATTTCCACTTGCGGCTTTCCAGCGCGCGAACCGCCAGCAGCAAGAACAAAAAGATCATGCTGGCGTAATACAAAAGGTCCTTCGTATCGATAACCCCCCGGGCCAGATTTTCGAAATGGTAATCGACACCCAAAAATTCCAGAACTGAGGCCACTGGCGCGGGGAAAAACGGCACAAAATTATCCACCAGATAGAATGCCGCAATCACTACAATGGCCACGAGAAAAGCGACAATCTGGTTGGAGGTGATCCCCGAGGCAAACAAACCGATCGCCAGGTAGGTGGCCCCCAGCAGAAACAGCCCGAGGTATTGCCCGGCAATTGCGCCGCCGTCCGGATCACCCAGAATTGACACGGTGATCGCGTAAGAAAACGTCATCAGGATGGTGACCACCAGGAGGATCAGCGAGGCGAAATACTTCCCCAGCACGATCTCCCAGTCGGTTACCGGCAGCGTCACCAAAAGCTCGATTGTGCCGGACTTCTTCTCCTCGGCGATCAGCCGCATGGTAATTGCCGGGATGAAAATCAGAAAGACCAGCGGCATCCAGCCGGTTAACAGCACCCGCAGTGTGGCCTGCCCGGCCAAAAAGAAATCCAGGAAAAACAGCCACCCCGAGATAATCAAGGCCAGGACAATAATGATATAGGCGATCGGCGAGTTGAAGTACGCTTTCAACTCCCGCCGGGTGAAGATCCACACGTTGGCCAGCATACCGCTTTGTCCTTACGCGCCGCGGGTGAGATCGCGGAACACGTCTTCCAGCGATTGCACCTCGCGCCGCATTTCCAAAAGCACCCAGCCCGCCGCCGAAACCGTGCGAAACACCTGCTCGCGCAGGTCGTTATCCCGGCCGCCGGTAATCTCCACGTCGACCACCCCCGGTTCCCCTTGCGGCCGAATCTTGATCTCGGCATCGGGAAGCGTGGAAAGTCGCCTGGCTACCGCACCGGGGTCACTGTCCGCCTTGATCTGCACCACCAACTGCTGTTTACCCTGCAGCCCGGCACGCAACACTTCCGGAGAGCCATCGGCCACGATCCGCCCGCGGTTGATGATCAACACCCGGTTACACGCCGCCTCCACTTCTGAGAGGATGTGCGTGCACAAAATCAGGGTCTTTTGCCGCCCGAGGGTGGTAATCAACTGCCGGATCTCGACGACCTGATTGGGGTCCAACCCGATAGTCGGCTCATCGAAGATCAGAATCTCCGGGTCGTGGATCATCGCCTGGGCCAGCCCCACCCGCTGGCGGAAGCCCTTGGACAGTTCGCCCATGTCCTTGTGCATCACCTCACCCAGGCCGCAGATCTCAACCATCTCTTTAAGCCGTGACTTTCGCTCAGATACCGGCATCTTCCGCAAGGCCTGAACAAACTCGAGGTATTCCACCACGCTCATCTCGGGGTACAGCGGTGTGGTTTCCGGGAGGTACCCGATCTTTTTGCGCACTTCGAAGGAGTGATCAAAGACGTCCAGACCATCGACCTCCACGGTGCCCGAGGTGGCGGGCATAAAGCAAGTGATGATTTTCATCACGGTGGTTTTCCCGGCCCCATTGGGACCCAGAAAACCGAGAACCTCACCAGCGGCGATCTCCACAGAAACATTGTCCACGGCCACCTGGTCACCGTAGGTCTTGGTCAGATTTTCAATGCGAATCATGTTCTCTTACGGCCGCTGACTCAAAATGCCGATTCCGTAATCCCTAAATTACTAATTTCGTTATCATTTCCGGCCAAAATCAAGTCTTTTCGTTTGGAGTTTTCGGGCAGACACCCGCTCGAAGCGGGTGGCCTGCTATTACCTCCGCCGGTGCACTCGCATACTCCACCGTCAAATTGCAATTTTACCCCGTGAGCCGGTTGAAGTTCCCGCAAGCCCCGGCAAAATCAGCAGCCAGCAACGAAAAAAAAGAGCCGGGCCTGTCAAAGACCCGGCTGACTCTTGCGCCAAAAAGCGTGGTCCTATTCAGTGGAGTATCCCAGGACCGAAACTTCCGCTCGCCGGTTCTTGGCACGCCCATCATCTGTGTCGTTACTGGCGACCGGTTGGCCTTCCCCACCGGAACGGATGGCGATTCGCGTGAGGGCAATGTGGTGTGTCTCAACCAAATATGTCCGCACCGCGTCGGCCCGCTTCTGACCCAGAACGATATTGTATTCGTTATTTCCGACGGCGTCGGTGTGGCCGGCGATCTCGATGATGTAATCGGGGTCTTCCTTCAACTTGTCCGCCACCCGATCCAGCTTGGCCGTCATTTCGGCGTCCAGCGCAGAGGAATTGAAGGCAAAAAGCACTTCCTCCGAGTGCACGACGACGAATTCCTTACGGCAGCACTTCAGCGCCTTGTCCGCGGTCATCATTGCCTCACGGATGGCCTCCTTGTTGGCCGCTACCTGCTCCTCCAACTCCGTCAGGCGGTCATTCAGCGCCTCAACGTCGGCCTTTTCCGCGTACATTTCGGCTAGTTGCGCTTCTTGTTCCTCAGCCGGGAACTCCGAGCGCCACGCACAGCCGGAAACCACGGCGACAAGCACGATCAACAACGCCACCGCAGTTAGCTTTCCTACCCTGACTCCGTTCATCAGCCCTCCTTATCGGGTAAAGTAACTTTATGTCTTGCTGCCTAACCGTTGCCAAAAGGAGACAAACCCCGTCATCCGCGCGCTATTGCTTCACACGACTTATCGACAAGGCCGACCCGGCTCTCCATGCCATCCCCCAACTTGGCGGGCAAATTATCCGGGGTGTACAACCGCGTCAAGGGAAAAATCCCGCGCCGAGGCGGCCACAGAAAACGCTCCTGTCACAAACAATCGGCGGGAAATGCCGGAGACAACAAACCGCACCGGTGATTACAGCGATTCTCACTGGGCGCAAGGCTCCAGGCCAGCATGATACACGTGGTTAACTAAGACGACCACGTCAATCGGGTTGATCTGGCCGTCGCAATTGCAATCGCCGAAACTGTCGATTGGGCTGATATCTACCCAACTAAAGTAAACGAAATTGACCAACAGAGTGACATCGAGCGGATTGATCTGACCGTCTTCGTTGACATCCCCGGGAGACATCAGCGTCGCGGTGTATTGGTAGTTGGCACCGTTGGTCGATGAAGCCAGATTCGTCGGCACACCAACCACGTAATCACAATCGGGGAAAAACGGCACGTAGACTGACCCGTCACCCGTTATCGGGTCTATCTCACCAACGACGATTTCGCATTCGTCCCCGGAGCGGTAGGCAATCGCCGAGAACCCCCACGCATGGTAGTTCTGGCCGTTGAAAAAAATGTGCAAAATCTTGTTCGTGGCCGTGCCCCGGTTGAAGCGAACGTAATTGCCCGCCCACCCCTGCGGCCGGTCAGTGGAGGTTTGCGACCGGGATGCCGGATACGAGTTCTCGGTAAAATTGACATCCAAGTAAGGATAATGGCTGCCCTCGTCATAATGGAAACCGTCATCGCGAAAACCGGTCAGATAGTTCCACCCCGTAAAGATGGGAAACTGTTCGGCAAACGAGCTTCCGTAGTCGATGAGCGTTAAATCCACCGCATGCGTGGCGTCCGTATAGCGGATATAATCCCAGATTTCCGGCATAATCTGCGAGCCAAATGTCCCGGTCAGGAACAAACCGAAGATGAACGTCGAATACATATGAAAGCTGTTTTCACGCAGGGAAATGTACGGGGCGTCAAAGAAATCGCCGAGGTAGTTGTAACAGTCATTGACCACATCGAAAACTTCCTCCTCCATATAGACCGCGGATAATTCATAGAAGAAAGTCTCATCGAATGCGTCATAGGCAAACTGGCAGGCGTGATTGAACTCGTGCGCCAGGGTGACCTTCATCGCCCCTGCCTGGTCTCCCTCGGGATCGTCGTTTGGTGGAAATCCCAGGAAGTCTTTGTGCACCGAGATATAGGAAGAGTAGTCGTTCCACGGTTCCGGTCCCGCACTCTCCCAGGCCGCATAGCCGTAGTAAAACATGTTTTCCGTGTAAACGTCGTATCGATTGTCTCCCCCGTTCCCCTCGTCGGAGGGTGGCTGCCGCCAGCCGAGAGTGAATACCTCATGCTCCCAGGAGGAATCCGCGTATTCGGCGAGTTTTTCCACATAATCGGGGATCTCGTTGGCGTTGTCGTCCGCCGGGGGAACCGCGTGCAGTCCGGTCACATCGTAGTGGATTTTGAAATACCCACCCGGAGAGTCATAACTATACGCGCGGGAGGGGCGGGCCAGCGCGTCGGCGATGCCCGCTTGAATCTGCGGCGCGAAGCCGGGCATCCCCAGAAGCGCTTCGCGGATAATCATCGTGGCACAGCGGCCAAGAGCCTCCGAATCAGGACGATACGCCGCGGGAATTTTTTCCGGCGAACGGATGGAGTACACCTTATAGAGAACGCCTTCCCCGGGTGAAAGCTCCCCCACCTTTACGGCTCGATCGATCTTTTCCAGGGCGCCGATGCCGGGACTTGCCGCGGGGGCAATCTTTGAACTCAACAGCAGGCCCAGCGCGGCAGCCAGAGCACAGTATGCGCTACGCAGTATAAATCTCATTATCCCATCACCGGTTACAAGTCAGGTCGGTAACTTCGACACTACCACTCTCCTAAAATAATACGGCAAATCTCATTTTTGTCAAGAGCGCAATGGGCCAGTGCGCTTCGGCCCGCCAGCGCAGTTGCACCTTATTAGTCATATCGGCATACGTATCAGCAAGTTGTGGCTTTTGCGGCACCGCCGGCACTTTAGACGCGGGCAGGCAGCGAGCAGGCTATTTGGTCGGGGGGGTAAACAGCTGATCGGGCAGGTCGGGATTGTATTTCTGTGCCAGAACTTCCCAACGATATTCGCCGGGGCCGCCTTTGTTTTCCCAGCGTGCAGAGCGCAGCTCCCAAAACGGGTAACGATCGGAAAAACGACCAAGACGCACCCACAGGTTCCACCGGACGCGCGGGTCTTTATTCATCCACTCGATTCGCTTGAGACGGCCTTTTTGCAGATCCAAAAAAATCGTGTGGCTCTCGCCGTCAGTCCAGACAAAGTCTTTCCGCTCGGTTTTGAGAAAACCGGGGTCGTACGTGTCAAACGAGTCAGGCAGGCTGACCCCACAGCCACCGGCAAATAACCCCAAAAAGGCGCCGAACGGCCGGGCATCCACGAGAAACTCATCAAAACTGATGTCCCCGAGGCGCCCGGTCCGGATGTCTCCCCCGCGATGTTCAAGCAGGACGTAGTCCGAGCCGGTCACCCAGGCGGTAAAAGCCGGAATGTCCATCGGGCCTTTCCCCGCTATATGGAATTGATCGGGGGCTTTGTAATCGATGCGCAGGATCATCTCGGCATGCGGCTCGATCTGGCGCGCGCGCCAGCGGATGCGGTAGGAGGCGGTCCGGGTAGAATCGGAGCGCAGGGCGACGCGGTCTATCAGGCGCTGGTATTGCGATTGAAGGCTGACCCCCCAATCCGCACCCGGACGCGTGGCCGCGCAACCGCCCAGCATCGTCAGCGCGGCAACACAAGTCAATATAGCGCTAACCGTCCGCGCTTTAATCTGACCATACAAGACACGTGTTTCGGCAAACACTGCGCGAGGAGACTCAAATCGAGAAGACATTTCGCCTCAAGGAATGATCAACGCTGAGCGGCGGCCATTGCAGTGATCTTACAATCCCAGTGATATGCCGGCAAACAACCAGGCGAAAAACTTGACGAAAGGCCCGATAAACAACCACAGCGGTGAAAAGCCGACCAAAAAACCGAGGGCAATCAGGCCGAAAAGAATCATCGGACCAACCTGCTGAAACCGCAAAAGCGGCCCTTCCCAGGTATGGGGCGACAGACCCAAGAGAATCCGGGAACCGTCCAGCGGCGGCAAGGGAATCAGGTTAAAAAAGGCCAGGCACAAGTTCATTATCAGGCCCCAGAAGAATACTTGATAGACCGCGGCAGCGTATCCCCCCGCATGACCGAATGCGCCGGAACCGAACAGGCGCAGAATGATCCCGCACCCCAGGGCAAGAATTATATTGGCTGCCGGCCCGGCCGCCGCGGTAACGAACATCCCGAATTTCGGGTCCCGAAAGTTGAAGACGTTTACCGGCACCGGCCGCGCCCAGCCAAAACGAAAGCCCGACATGACCAGAACCAGCGTACCGAAGACGTCCAGGTGGCGCAGCGGGTTTAGGGTCAATCGGCCCATCGCCGCCGCCGTCGGATCACCCAGCCGGTAAGCTGACCAGGCATGGGCATACTCGTGAAAGGTCAGGGAGAAGAGCAAGACCGGAACAAACGATATCAGGAATGCAGGATCCCACATATATACGTTACTCCTTGCGGCCGGTTTTTGTCCCCTTGCGATACGCTGAAACACATGGATGGTCACGAAAGAAAAACCGCCACGGTCTTTCCCATCCTTCATTAACGCCGACCCGGCCGCTGGTTTTGATCGGTGGCCGCCTTGCGGGATTCCGGCAAACCAAGAGTCGTGGCCCGGCCAGCGGCAACCCGTTAAACGAACGATTAATCCCCAATGCGACGGTGAGATTTCCCGGGCCCCGGCAAATGCGGTCCGGATCGGTCACCCCACGCCGCTTGATCATCCACTTAATTCCCGTGGTCGGCTCGACCGCGCGAATCAACACGGCAGCCGGAAAACCCTCTTTCTCGCTAACGAAGTTGAGCATGAAGTGGTTGCCGTAAGTGAAATACACGTAGGCCAACCCGGGTGGGCCAAACATCACCGCGTTGCGTGGTGTCCGGCCGCGATGCCCGTGACAGGCCGGGTCATCCTCGCCGATATACGCCTCGGTCTCGACGATTCTGCCCGCTAAAATCCTTTGACCCTCTCGGACCACCAGATACTGCCCCAAAAGATCGTGGGCAACCTTGAGTGTCGATCGTCCATAAAAATCCGGCGGGTATGCCCCCTCCAAGCTGAATTGCCCGGTCCCGTCCATTCACCACTCCGTCGGAACAACCTGTGGCTATTCTCCGCGCAAATCAAGAGGATTGTCCAAGGATTCGCTCATCGGGGATGAAAGTACGCAAAAACGCGGCGGGCGGTCGCCTTGTCGATCCCCGTGATGCGCTCCAGTTGTTCGGCTGAGGCCCGGCGGACCCCATCCACCGAACCCAGGGCCAAAAGCAGCGTCCTGCGCCGCACCGGGCCCACTCCGGGGATGTTATCCAGCTCCGAGCGCAGCGTGCGCTTCTTTCTTTTCATCCGCTGATAGGTTACCGCGAAACGGTGCGCCTCATCGCGCACGCGCTGCAACAACCGCAGCGAGGACGAAGAACGCGGGATGGTCAGCCCGGGGACGTCTTGAGGGAGAATTACCTCTTCAAGCCGCTTGGCCAACCCGATGATCGGCTGATCGGTGATGTTGAGCGACTCCAGCGCCGAGAGGGCGGCGGAGAGTTGTCCCCGACCGCCATCGATTAATACCAGGTCGGGAAAATCTTTTCCCTCTTCGGCCAGGAGGGCAAAGTGCCGGGTGACCACCTCGCGCATCATTGCGCAGTCGTCCTGGCCGGTGACCGTTTTAATCTGAAACCTGCGGTATTCCCGTTTGAGCGGTTTGCCGTCGCGGAAAAAGACCAGTGAGCCGACCGGGTCGGACGGGCCAAGGTTGGAGATGTCAAACGCGGCCACCGTACGCGGCGGCACCTTGAGCCGCAAGTCCTTTTGCAGGCAAAAGATGCTTTCGGGGATCCGCCTCGCGGCCTGTGCCTTCTGGGCCACAATCTCGTTTAGGGAGAGCTTGGCATTGGTGGCCGCCATCTCCAGGAGTTTTTGTTTCGTGCCCCGTTGCGGAAAAACGAGGTTTACCTTGTCACGCCGCTGGCGGGTCAGCCATTGGCCGATAAGTCTCTCTTCGGGAACATGAAGCGGCAGGACAACTTCGGCGGGCACCATCGGAGAATTGAGGTAGTATTGCTTGAGGAATCCGGCAAGGATCCCGGGATCATCGTCGTCCGCGTCCGCGGAAAGCTGAAAGTTCTGCCGCCCGATCATCAACCCCTCGCGCACCTGCAGGGCCACGGCGGAAACGACCGTTCCCGCGCGGGCCACGGCCAGGATATCCCGATCGATGAGCTTGTCGGCGGAGATTATCTGCTTCTGCTGCACCGATTCGATAGCCCTGATTTTGTCGCGAATCTCAGCCGCCTTTTCGAACTCCTGCCGGGCCGCGGCCTGCCTCATCTGCCCGGTCAGGTCGTCGACTAAACTCCGGCCACGCCCCGCCAAGAGCAACGCGGCATCAGCGACCGACGCTCGATATTCGTCCCGAGTGATCTTATCCTCGCACGGTCCGGGACAGCGCTTGATGAAATAGTCAAGGCATACGCGGTACTTCTTTTTGCCCGGGGCGGGGAGGGTCAGGTTGCAGGCGCGAATCTTGAACGTGCGCCCGAGCATCTTTAAAGTCTCGCGCATCCCTTTGACATTGGTATAGGGACCAAAATAACGCGCCCCGTCGTTTTTCATGCGCCGCACGACCAAAAGCCGGGGAAACGGTTCATTGGTCGTGATTTTGATATAGGGATACCGCTTGTCGTCCTTGAGATTGACGTTGTAACGGGGCTTGTATTCCTTAATCAGGTTGGCTTCCAGAATCAACGATTCCAGTTCGTTATCCGTGGCTAAAACCTCAAAGTCGGCGATCCCTTCGGTCAACGCGGCGGTGCGCGGGTGTTCAGGTGAACGACGGTGAAAGTACGAACGTACACGATTTTTCAAGACCTTCGCCTTCCCGACGTAAATGATCTTGCCGGTCTTGTCTTTCATCATGTACACGCCGGGGCGGTCGGGCAAAAGGGCCAGCTTTCTCTCAATTGTCTCTTTCACCATTACTCCAAGAAACTACCGGCACCCACATGCGCGGAGCCGGTCAGGACCGTCGGGAAATCTGTCTAAATGAGCCTCCTCCGGCCCATATACGCATTTCAGCCGGCAGAGGTGGAGACAAAAAGAGAACAAAAAATGAAGCGGAGGGCTTCAATCAAGCCGGCCGCCGCCGCGATAGTTGGCGGCATACGTATCTTCATCAAGGGAGGAGACGATCACACCGCGCGATGCGGAGGCGTGCACGAATTTCCCGTTGCCAATATAAATGCCCACGTGGGAAATCCCGCGAGTGCCCAACGCAAAGAAGACGAGATCGCCAAACCCCAGCTCATCACGCTCCACCGGCGTGCCCGTACGATACATCCGACGCACGTCCGGGGGCAAAGAGCGTCCGTCCAACTCATAATAGATATTGCGCACCAGACCGGAGCAATCAATCCCGTTGATTGTCGCCCCTCCCTTTTTATACGGTGTCCCTAAGTAGTCGTCGATGATGCGCGCCATTAATGCCTGGTCAATATTGGAGTGCCGTGTTTGCTCACGGTCCTCCGCTCCCGCCCGAGGCTGGGGTCTTTCGTACGCCGTGGTGTTGGAATAACGTGGATAGGACTGGCAGCCGCAAAACATCAACCAGAGAACACACCCGATTACCGCAAAAGTACAAAATATCGCGAATCGATAACGAGCCATACTACCCTCCTCCGCTCATCCGAGGGTATAAAACCCCGAAACGGCGGCGATAATACCACCGTGTCGAAACGTACAAAAACACGATGACAAGTAAATACGGCCAAAAGACCAGGCAAGCAAAAAACGAAAGGCTCAACAGGGCCACGCGCACCGCATATCCGCAAAACGATTGGGCAGCCAGGGCCGCCGCGAAAAAGGGCAGAGAAATTGCGGCAGAAAAAACGATCGCCCACTGTCCGTGCCGGGCCCCGGTGATCCCCGCGGCCAGCACGCAAACCAACGCGGCAACCGCAGCCGTGCGCGGGCCAAATCGCACACTCAGCGTGCTTTTTCCGCACGCTTGATCCCCTTTTCGATCCGGGATGGTGGTCAGCAAATACACCCCGGCGACAGCCAGGGCATACGGCGATGATGCCCCCCATACCGGTACAGTTTCCGGACCGGCCAGGGCCTGTCCCAGATAGTAAACCAGCGTGCCATGGCCCAGAGCATTAGCCAGCAATCCACCCAGCGGCCGGTCTTTCAACCGTACCGGGGGCAGTGAATACATAAGTCCCAAAACCACCACGGCGAGCGTGGGATAAAACCACACTCGGCCCAAAAACCATCCCCCGCCGAGCGCAACGACGGTAAACAAAAGATACTGCACCAGCGCCGAGCCCCGGGTAAGTATTCCGCAAGGCAAGAAGTACAACTTTTTGTTCAGGCGGTCGGATTCGATATCGAATATCTGATTGAGAATATATCCGCCACCGTAAAGGAAAAAACAGAGGAGCAAGCCGGCCCAGACGCGCGTGGAAAACGGGGATAACGCATTTATATTTGCCAGCCCCGGCCCCACGGCAGAGAGCAGCAAAATTGTCCACACCGGCGGCATCAGGACCGGGCGGGCGAAAAAATAGCGATCAAAAAAACGAATACTGCGTGAGGCATCCCGCAAGCGAATCATCTCCGACGGCAACGAAGCGCTCATCTTCAAGAGTAAACGACAACTTTGAGGTAGATATACAAAAACGGCGCGGCGAACAACGCGGAGTCAAAGCGGTCCAGCACGCCGCCGTGGCCGGGAATTATCCGGGAGATGTCCTTGACTTTCGCCCGCCGCTTGAGGAGCGACTCATATAAATCACCCAACTGCCCCACAGCGGAGACAGCCACCGCGCCGATTAAGATGGCCAACCACGATGCGGGTAACCATCCTCCGATTATAAAGACGGCACCGACGATCCCGCCGCCGACCAGTCCCGCGTAAAAGCCGACGACCGTCTTGTGCGGTGAGATTGACGGCGCCAACCTCTTCTTGCCCCACAGGGTACCGAAGAGCATGGCGAACGTGTCGGCCACCCAAAGGTCGGCAAACAAAAACATCAGCCAGCGCGCTCCCTCGGTTTCCGACCCGGTCTGCCGCACCCCGACGAAAAAGGCAAAGCCCAGGCCGATGTAAATTGCCGCCGCAATCGGCCCGGCAAGATCAAAAGAGGTGGCAAGCGCATGCGGCCGCCGCACGACAAAGAAAGCAACAACAACGATGACGAGAAAAACCCAGGGGGCAACCCACTCCCATCGATAATACAAAAACAAAAGCGGAGGAATCGGGCACAAGACAAGAAGGGGCCACAGGGGAAAATCACCCCCGGACAGGCGAAACAGCCGCCCGGCCTCCCAGACCGCGAGAATGACCAACACCTCCACAAACCCAGCCCACCACCACCCACCGCGAACAAACAGAAAAACCAGCGCGGGAATGGCTACGGCGGCCACCGCAATCCGGGCAACGAGGTTCCGCACTTTCTGGGTCATTCGCTCCTATGAATGAAACCACCAACGGGGAAGGTGGGACGGGACGATACGAGACCAAGGCCCCTTCATCGCATTCTCATTTCAGCGGAAGAACAGATGATCGAAGATACGGCGGTACTCATTATTTCCCGCGGCGTGCCGGGTAAGCCGGCACTCTTCCGAAACGCCGTTCGCGCTTCTGATAATCTTCCAACGCGACAAAAAAGTCCAGCCGGCCGAAGTCGGGCCACAGCGTGTCGGTAATGTACAGCTCAGTGTACGACATTTGCCACAACAGGAAGTTCGACAGCCGGTATTCCCCCGAGGTGCGGATTAGAAGATCTGGATCGGGCAGTCCGTCGGTCTGCAAATACCCCGCAAAAGTCACTTCGTCAATGTCATGCATCGCCAGTTTCTTGCGCGAGACATCGGAGGCGATTTTCTTGACCGCCTCCAGGATCTCGACCCGGCCGCTGTAGTTGAGCGCCAGGTTCAGGATGAGGCCGGTATTGTTCCTGGTTTTCTCCATCGCCTCGAGTAGAATGCGGCGCCGGCGCGGGGAGAGCCCGTCTAAGTCACCCAAGGCCGTCAGGCGAATGTTGTTCTCCGCCATCTCCCGCATTTCCCGCTTGGTGGTCTCGTACAAAAGGTGCATGATTGCCGCCACCTCGACGCGGGGACGGCGCCAGTTTTCCACGGAAAAGGCATATAAAGTGAGCGCCTTAATCTGCGTCTCCACCGCTGCTTTCACCACCCGCTTGACCGCCTTGACCCCCTCCCGGTGGCCGGCAGTTCGGGGCAGACCGCGTTTTTTCGCCCAGCGCCCGTTGCCGTCCATGATAATCGCCACGTGCGCCGGCAGGTTTCCCCGCTCCAGGATGCGTTTGAGCTGGCGATCCGCAGCCGAGGCAGCCATCCTTATACCTCCATGATCTCCTTTTCTTTTCTCTCCAACATCTCGTCCAATTCGGCAATGTATTCGTCGGTCAGTTCCTGCACGTTTTCGGCGGTACGATGCCGTTCGTCCTCGGAGATCTCCTTGGCCTTTTCGGCCTTCTTGAGCTGCTCATTACTGTCACGGCGGATATTGCGCACGGCCACGCGCCCTTCCTCGACCACGTTCTTGACCAGTTTTACCAGTTCCTTGCGCCGTTCTTCATTGAGCGGCGGGATGGGCAGCCGGATGACATTTCCCTCGGCGACGGGGTTGAGACCCAGATCAGATCGCATAATCGCCTTGACGATCTCCGGGATCATCTTCTTCTCCCACGGCTGGATAACGATCAGCCGCGGCTCGGGGACGGAGATCGTGGCGGCCTGGCTGATCGGCACCATATTCGTATAGTAGTCGATCCTGATGCCATCCAAAAGGCTCGGTGCCGCTTTCCCCGTACGAATGCGCGCCAGCTCACGGGCGGTAGCCTCAATTGATTTTTGCATCCGTTCCTCGGCCCGGCTTATGACGTCATCTACCATAGTTTCTCCTTTCCCGCTGGTCCGCAGTCGAGCTCATGCGAAAACCGTGTCAGCAAGAATGGACACCCTCCCGTCTGCCGTCAAGCAAAATGTCCCTTGGCTACAATTCACCCGGAGGTAATCACCGTGCCTACCTGCTGGCCCGTCACGGCCCTGACGAGATTTCCCGGGGTAAGGAGATTAAAGACAATGATCGGGATGTTGTTATCCATGCACAAAGAGACGGCGGTGGCATCCATCACCTGCAGACCCCGCTGCAAGACTTCCCGATGAGTCAGCGTTTCAAACCGTACGGCCTGCGGATCGCTCATCGGGTCAGCCGAATACACCCCATCCACCTTTGTCGCCTTCAACACGACCTGGCAGCCGATCTCCGCCGCGCACAATGCCGCGGCGGTGTCCGTGGTGAAAAACGGCCGTCCTGTTCCGCCGGCCAATAGGACGACGCGTCCCTTTTCCAGGTGTCGCCGGGCCCGCCGGCGCAGGTATGGCTCGGCTACCTCATCCACGCGTATCGCCGTGAGCACTCGTGCCGGGGTTTTCCTTTTCTCCAGGGCTTCCTGCATGGCCATAGAGTTAATCAGGGTACCCAGCATTCCCATGTAGTCGGCGGTGGCCCGGTCGGCTCCCGTCCGGGAGGCGGAGATCCCCCGAATGACGTTCCCCCCACCCACCACGACGGCGATTTGCACACCAAGTTCAAAGACCGCAACGATTTCTCCGACCACCGTGGCCAGCACCGAATTATCGATCCCGTACCCCGCCGTTCCGGCCAGTGCCTCGCCGGATACTTTCAGGCAAACCCGGGTATATTTGGGCGAAGCCAACTTCAAGCTGATTGCCTATTCACCGATGCGAAAACGTACGAACCGCCGGATCGTCATGTTTTCGCCCAGCCGGGCAATTGTTTCGTTGATGATATCGTTGACGGTGCGGTCCTGATCTTTGATAAATGTCTGCTCCAACAAGCAGTTCTCGGCATAGAACTTTTCCAGTCTGCCCTTGACGATGCGGTCGATAATCTTTTCGGGTTTCCCTTCGTTGAGCGCCTGCGTGCGGTAGATTCCTTTTTCTTTATCGATCAGTTCCTGCGGGATGTCTTCCCGGCGGACGGTAACCGGGTTGGTGGCGGCCACCTGCATGGCGATATTTTTGGCCATCTCCCGGAACTCATCGGTCCGGGCCACAAAATCGGTCTCGCAGTTGATCTCCACCATCGCGCCCAGCTTGTCTCCGGGGTGAATATAAGAAACGATCAGCCCTTCTTTCGTCGACCGTCCGGCCTTCTTTGCGGCCTTGGTGATTCCCTTTTCGCGGAGACGGGAAATCGCCTTTTCGATATCGCCATCGGTTTCCACCAGGGCCTTCTTGCAGTCCATCATCCCGGCCGCTGTCTTCTCACGCAGCTCCTTGACCAGTGCGGCTGTAACGTCCATGGTCATCTATCCTTTCAAACCCGCAGGGGCGTGATCGGCGTGGTTTTACAGTTTGATGTTACGCTTCAGTTGCGGCAGGGACGGCCCGGGGGGCGGCGGTTTCTCCGCGTCCACCTTATCGTCTTGCCGGCTGGCGACACCCTCGGCGACGGCATCGGCCACCGCCCGCGTCAGTATCCGGATCGACTTGATGGCGTCGTCGTTCCCCGCCACGGGGAAGGTAATCGGGTCGGGATCGGCATTGGTGTCGACGATCGCCACTGTTGGAATGCCGAGCTTGGCGGCCTCGGCTATCGCAATCTTTTCCTTCTTGGCGTCGACCACATAGACCAGCCCGGGCAGCCGACCCATCTCCTTGATCCCGCCCAGTGCGTTGTTCAGCTTGTTAATCTCACGCTCGATCTTGAGCCGTTCTTTCTTGGTCAGCTTCTCAAAGGTGCCATCTTCCCGCATCTGCTCCAGATCTCTTAACCGCTTGATCGATTGACGGATCGTTTGGAAGTTGGTCATCATCCCGCCCAGCCAGCGTTCGGCAACATAAAACTGCCCGCAACGCTGGGCTTCGGATTTGATGACCTCTTTCGCCTGCATCTTGGTGCCAACGAACAAAACCGGTTTACCCTCGGCGGCGACTTCGTGGACTTTCTTGCAGGCGACTTCCAGCGATTTAAGTGTTTTTCGGAGATCAATAATGTAGATACCGTTGCGGGCGGCAAAAATAAAGGGCTTCATTTTCGGATTCCAGCGCCTGGTCTGGTGTCCGAAATGAACCCCCGCGGCTAACAAAGCGGCGATTTCCAGGTCCAAAAAGAACTCCTTTCGGTTTGTCCTCCACCGGGTTCCCCCTCGGCGTCACGGGGCGTCTGATGCACCCCGACCGAACGCCTCGTCCCCCGGTGTGCGTCTCAGCCTCCGGCGAATACGCCGCAGGCATGAATACTTATGACACCGTATTGGCAGGCTCGGGCATTAACGCTTCGAATACTGGAAGCGTTTGCGTGCCTTGACCAGCCCATACTTCTTGCGCTCGACCTTGCGGGCGTCGCGGGTGAGGAATCCCGCTTTTCTCAGTCTCGATCGCCAGGTGGAATCGAGCTGGACAAGCGCGCGGGACAGTCCCAGCAGAATGGCTCCGGCCTGACCCGAGAGCCCTCCCCCGCGCGCCCGGCACTCGATATCCAGCCTGCCGAGCATATCGACCAGCCGTAATGGCTGCTCAACTACCATCACCAGTGTTCCCCGGTTCAGGTAGTTGGCCAGCGGCTCACCGTTGACTTCAAACTTCCCGTTGCCGCTCCTTATTCCCACCCGGGCGGTGGCTTCTTTACGGCAACCGGTTGCCCAGAATACGTCCGCGGCCAAAAGTCTTTCTCCTTATGGATACTCTTTCTATTCTGCTACGTGTCTTCTTTCGCCGCGTGTAAATCCAGCGGAACGGGCTGCTGGGCGGCGTGGGGATGGTCGGGCCCCGCGTACACTTTCAACTTTGTCAATAACGCACGCCCCAGACGGTTTTTCGGCAACATCCCTTTCACCGCGCGGCGGATAATCTGCTCCGGCCGTCTCCGCCGCAAGCGCCGTAACGTCTCGAAGCGCGCCCCGCCGGGATACCCGGTGTAGCGAAAGTACACCTTCTGGTCTTCTTTCGCGCCCGTGACCTTCACTTTCTCGGCATTGACCACGACGACAAAATCACCGGTATCCATGTGCGGCGTGAAAATAGGCTTATTTTTCCCCCGCAGCACGCGCGCGATCCGAGTGGCCGCGCGTCCAAGGATCTGGCCTTCCAAGTCCACGACATACCAGCGGCGTTCGATTTCGTTCAGTCGCGGTACAACGGTCTTCATTAGCTGGCCTTCCACAACACGGGCTTACCCCTGGTCGTTATTCTTTCCGGCATGCTGCCGGAAAGTAAACCTATATGTTAACCTTTCCGGCCAAAAAGTCAAGCTTTCCCCGGCAAATAATTGCCCCTTCTTTTTTCCGCCCACCGCTCGCCCTTATTATCGGATTTCCCCGCAGCAATTTAATCCCCACCGGCACTGCCCACCACGGCAAAATCACCGCGGGCACACGAATCGATAAACCCTTGCAAGAAATCCAGATAGGCCGCGCCACCGGCTTGTAGTATGTCATTGTGCATCGCACCCGGAATCGGGTAAAATCGCTTGGGCTCTTTCGCGGCCCTAAAAAGCGCCTCCCCGTGCGCAAAGGGAATAGTCTCATCCTTTTCACCGTGCACAATGAGCTTTGGGCACTCAATTCTTCGCACATGCCCGAGGTTATCAAAACGATAGGTCATTAACAACCATAGCGGCAGGTAAGAGATAACCCGCCGGGCCATAGCCTCGGCCGAGGTAAAGCTCGATTCCAGGACCAACCCGGCTGTTTTTCGCTGACGGCATACGTGCGCGGCAACCGCGCCTCCGATTGACTGTCCATACGCAACGACCGACTCTGGGGCAACGGACAGTTCTTGGCAGAGAAAATCGTAGGCAGATAAACCGTCAGTGTAAATCCCCTTTTCCGAAGGCGATCCCTCTGATCCCGCGTAGCCGCGGTAGTTGACACCCAGAACGCCGTACCCGCGTCCCGCCAGCATTTCCAAAAAAGGCCGGCGATCGGCGATCGTTCCCGCATTCCCCGCGAAAAACAGAATGGTGGCCCTGCCCTCGTCCGGCGGGCGCCACCAGGTGACCAGTTTGATCCCGTCGGATGTGGGGACCTCGATTTCGGCGAATCCTAATGCCTCGGCGCCGCCAAGTTCCTGACGGACCGGGTCGGGCCAAAAACTCATTCGCTTTTGCGCCCACAGCACCCAGAGTTGCACGCCCCCCACCAGGATCAGGCCGACGACTATCCACCACCAGATCATTTTCCAAGCCTTCATTATCCGGCTCCGGCCGGCATTGTCGCACGCAATGCGACAACATTGTCGGCCGACACCGAAAAAGCAACGGGTATTCACGGTCTATTGCAGTTGCAGATCAAGCGTATCTTGTGCTCCGCTTGCGGGCCGCACTCGACACGAAAAGGAGGGAGCCATTCCACCGTATGCTGCGCCCCCATGCGACTACTTCCATACGGCAATTTTTAGGACCTGCTCTCGAACGATCCCGTCCTCGGTGGTGGTCTTGATATGACACAGATATACACCATCGGCAACAACCGGCCCATTATCAGCACCGCCGTCCCAGGGAATCATCGTTCCGGCGACCACGCAACCAGAAAGCAGCGTGCGGACCAGTTCTCCCGCCAGGTCATAAATCTTGACATCAACGGAAGCCCGCTCGGTTACGCCGAGGTTGATCATGGTCTTCTGTTCATATGGGTTAAACGGGTTCGGCTCGTTTGAGGCCCTACTTCCCCCGTAGACTTGCAGGGTAACCGGCACCCGGACCGTGTCTGCCGCACCGGGAGAGGTGATAATCAATGTGTCGGAATAATCGCCTGCCGGGAAATGAATCTTGGTGACGGAAACTTCTACCGTAGTGGGAGTCATCCCCGAATCTGGATCCACTTCCAGCCACGATGCAGTATGTTCAAGCACCCAGATGGTATCGCCGCAGCAGTTCAAGATCGACAGGTTTTGTGGTTCAGGAAGCGGACCTCCCTGGTTGACAGTAAAAGTCAACTCCGCCGGTTGGACGTCCAGATGCACTCCTTTGCCCAGCCACTCCAAAACTCGGGACAGGACTTCCTCGCGGGTTACACCATACTGCGGCCATTCGTTGGTCACGGCTTCAAAGCCGAACCCCCAAAAGACCGTCCTGAAACGACCCGTCGCGTAGGTGACCGCACCGATCTTCCCCGTGGAATACGGGTTATAGACGAAACTCGCCGACGCGCCCGGCACGGGCTCCAGGTTATCGGGGTATTGCTGATTGGCCGCCCCACCAAATCCCGCAATGACCAGGGAAATGCCATCGCCGACCGGGTCACCATCCACCCCGGTCACAAAGGGCGGGGTGTAGCTGTTGCCCTCGTAACGGGCGCCGAGGTAGTCGATCAAAAACAGTGAGTCCGCTGTCTGCGACAACTCCCGCGCGATCCTCTGCCCGGTCAGGAACAGCCGCCCCCCCGCGTCAAGGTATGCTTGCAAGGCCTCAATGTCCTTGTGCACCAAAAGCGAATCATAACGGATCGAGCCGGTATACCATAGCACTATCGGGTAGTCCATTAAAGAACCCGCCGGGGGAGAACCCTCTGCGTCTTTGTCATGCATGGCATATGGCACACCCAGGCTTTCTAAAGTGGATATATAATACCAGCCCCAGTTGCGGAAATAGCCTGCGTCATCATCGACCAGCAGCACCTGCTTGGGACCCAGGTCAACCCGCAGGGTCTCGGCGAAGGTGAAAGCTCCGCCCTCGGACTCATACGAGATGTAGAAATCGGCAATCGTTGGCTGTGACCCGGCAGTAACCGTAAACCGTACCGGGTCGCTATGATTGGTGTGGGTCTTACCTGTCCCCAAGAAGTCGATGTAGGACATATCGTTCTCGAAAATGACGGCCGGACTGGAACACGAAACAGTAATCTCAATATCGGTGGTACTCTTCCACAGGTTCTGCGTATCCAGGAAGAAAGACACCGTCTCTCCCGGATCAGGTACGCCATCCCCATCACCGTCCTGATCATCAAACCGATATGACTGTATCAGTAGGAGCGGACGGGAGAAAGTGACGTCAAGGTTGGCCGTCATGGCCGATCCCGGGGGCGAAATATTCCAGACCGCCACCTGCGTCTGCCTGGGCAACCCGCAATACGACCGGGAGCCGGGGTTGGTCAGATCATCAAACTCTGCCGTCTCGTCAGTATACAGATCTCCGGCGTCGCCCTCGTTACCGTTCTCGTAATCCTCCAGACTATATCTCCCGTCGGCCTGCATGACGGCCACCTTGTAATGCAGACAAGTAGTGCCCTGGCCGGGGACATATTCATTATTGTTGTTGAGTTTTGCATCGTCAATATGCAGGATCATCAGGCCGGAGCCCGGGAGATACGAATCAAACCCGGTCCTCTGCCGGTTACACACCAAGAAATATTCAGGCCCCGCAAGGTCCGGAGTCCACAGGCGAAATACATCGGGCGAGGTCTCAAAAGCCAGGATGGCCTGATCGACACGGTTGGCCTGGACCGTATCGACGTTCACCCACCCCAATTGCGTTTTGCACCAGGGATCGAAGTGTGCCGGGGTATGGGAATTGTTCAGGTAATTCCCCGTGCCCATGATCGACCACAGGCCAATACCCCAGGAGTCGAAATCCATGTCATACAGGTCGGGTAAGCCAAGGATATGTCCCCATTCGTGGCAGAACACGCCGACGCCGTTCATGCCACCTCCGGCATAAGGTCCGTGTTCTTCCGGCTGAATTGTGTAATCCTTAACGGTTTTTCCGTCGAGGTTCAGCCATTTACCCGACGGCAATTCCCATCTGTGCGACTGAATTTTGGTCGTGTCGCCGGATTCCTCAAATCCGTGCCCGGCGAAGGCAATCATCACCCCATCCACAAAGCCATCGCCGTCCGCGTCGAACCGGGAAAAATCGATCAGACTATCGGCGGCCTGGATTGCATCGTAAGCCAGCGTCCGGGAATTGGGCTCGTCTTCCGAGATACCCATCATTGACCTGACATAATACGAGTACGGCTCCGGCAGGAGAATCGGGCCGACGACCTCACCTTCAACATCATGAATACCGTACGAGTTTTCCAGGTAATAGTCGCGCATGCTGCCGGTGGGATAAACGCCTTCGGAAAAAAGCATACTGTCGATATGGGCAACCGGCGTATTGACCGATCCATCAGCCCAGAGGTTGTCACTGAATTCGACGAGGATACAGGGTACGCGGCTGCCAAACTCAGCATCGGGCGCTCCTGCCGCAAGTCTCGCCATTACCCGTCCGGCGTCCATACCTGATTGTCTGGCCGCAAGGATAATTTGCTTGGTGCGTTCCCATCGCGCCTGCTCGATAAGCTTTTGCTTGACCTCGGGATGAATATCCACCCCTACAGCGGAAGATCCGTAAAAAACCACAAACACCAGCCCAGCCCAAAAGACACTCAACCGCCGCGCCCGGTCCGTTTTCGGAAAACTCCGTACCATTATCAACCCCGGTCCGGCGGTCTATCTGATCAATACCATCTTCTGAGTTCTGGTTTGCGTCTTCGTGGACACCCGGCAGAGATAAATCCCGGAAGCCATCCGTCGGCCCATCTCATCCAAACCTTTCCAGACCACAGTATGCGCACCGGCCGGATAATAACCCGCGCACAGCGTGGTTACCTTCCGGCCAAGGATGTTGAATATCCCTGCTTCGACGCACCCGTCCGCGGGCATCACGAAATCAATACGCGTCTCCGGGTTGAACGGATTGGGGTAATTCGGATACACCACAAGATCATGTTCACGGGGAAGTCCGTGATCTTCTTCGGTAGCACCGGTAGCCAGCAGGTACTTGTTGCGTGCCTCAGCGGCTGTGGCATAGAAATCGGCGACGGACTGGCTGGAACAGAAGGCGAAGGCGACGATGATCGAGTCGCCGGCAGCAAGGTCGTACGGCCCTGCAGCAACAAAACCACACCAGTCGGCCGCCGCGGATTCCGCGGGGGCACTGATCGGGCCGCTGAGCGCCTCGCGCTTTTCAAACTCGGAGAATCCCCGTTTCCCCGAACCGTTGTCGTAGAACCGCGCCGCGTTCATCGGGACATTGAGCATCGCCACTCCTACCACCGGGGTGGACCCTCCACGATGCTGATAAAACAGGTCTGCACCGGCATCCAGCACGATCAGGTCGGCCTGGTACTCCCCCGGGATGTCCCAGTCGGAGAACAACCCAACGCACAGCTCGTCCAAGACGGCGCCGCTGGTATTGGTGATTGTCCATTCCACGAGAATGCCGCCGCCGCTCGACGCGCCGGAAAACGCGGCCGCCCGCTGGCGAACGGCCACGCCGAGCCCAACACCAGCCCCGGAGTCATCAAAGCTCGTGATCGATTCTAAATCCCCAATTGCACCCGGTGCGGCGTGTACCATCTGCACGTTGGCCGAAGGTTTGAAGTCTCCGCTGTACTCCCCGATGCCGTCAGTACGGATTTCATCAGATACCGGGCCCGCGCCGGCCTTGATCAACAGCCCCGCCTCAAAAAGGAAATTGCCCCACCCCTCGGGGATTTCGTATCCCCGGCCGCCAAGCGGCATATACGACTCATCATGCAAGCCGAAAACTCCAAAATTCGATACCGTCATCGCCACCGTCCCATTATCCAGAGTCGCCCATTCTCCATGATCGGGAACACCGAAAATGAGGTCGAACTCCCGCTGGAGGCAACCGGGGATATTGTCCCCGACAAGAACGAGGGTGAACGAAACCGTGTCCCCGGGAGCGAAGGACGGCGCGGCGGTAAAGGCAAACGGATCCTCGGCGTTATCCCCGAACCCATCTGCGGGTACCAGGCCAAAATACGCCGTGCCTTTGGTGAGCTCAATCCCCGGCGTAGTGGTGAGCAGGTATCCCACCAGGTTCTCGGCATCGATTCCCGCGCCATGCAGGGTCACAACCAGATTACCCTCGTCGCCGGGATCGAGGAGGTTATTCCCCCCATCTTGGAAGCGAACCCGCTCAATTTGCGGATCGGGAATCATCGGCTTGGGCAGCAACTCCAGCGCCGCGGCCAGATCGATAAACCCCATCCCCGATTCATTGTCTTCGCCAGGCTCCTCAATATCGATCGCCGAAAGGAGGATCGCCGACTTGATCTGTTCCGGCGTCAGATTCGGGTTGTACTGCCGGAAAAGGGCCACGGCAGCGGCAACGTGCGGCGTGGCCATCGAGGTACCGCTGATCAGCTTATACCCGCCGTCTTTGGAGGAGGAACGAATAGCCATTCCCGGAGCCACGACTTCGGGTTTTTTCGCTGCAAGATCGCAACTGGATGGGCCGCGCGAAGAAAACGAGGCCACGGGGAAACCCGGCTCCGACGAATTCACCGCACCCACCGCGAAGCAGTTAACGGGTGAACTTGCCCGATCCGCGGGATTGCGCATACTCTTCGAGTCGGGCCCCTCATTCCCCGCGGCGAAAACACAAACAATACCCAGCGATTCCAGGTTATCGATTGCATTCCAGAATGTTTCGCCGCATTGATTAATAAAGCCCTCCGGAATTCCCCACGAATTGCACACGACATCAGGCACGTCAGCAAATGTCTCCGGGTCGCCATCCGGGTTTGCCGCCCACTCAAAGGCATCGAGGATGTCCGAAATCGATTGCCCCAGCGTTTCGCCGCGATCAACCACCGCCGCGCAGATCCATTGCGCGCCCGGGGCCAGGCCGATCGTGTCAGCGCCATCATTTCCCACCATGATCCCCATCACGTGGGTGCCGTGCGAGTCCCCGCCATCCGTGGGAAAGGTCGTGCCGTACGGGTCAAACCAGCACGCTGCCGAATCGGCATTGTGATTCCCCCGCCACTTGCTCACCAAAGCCGGATGAGAAACCTCAACGCCGGTATCGAAACTGCAAATGATCCGCCCGGCACCCGTCAGACCACGCTCCCACAACGCGCGCGCCCCCACGGCCAGCAGGTTTTCGGCAGGTCCCTGGTTGTCAGCAACGGCCGTAAATCTCGCCACCGGTTCGATCAATCTCACCTGCAGGTCGGGAATGACCCACCCCACGTCGCCGTGAGAAGCCAGGCGCAAGAGTTCTTCAGGCGCGGCCAGGACATAAACCGCATTGGTGATCCAATACGGTTTGAACTCGGCAACCGAACCCTCCCGCACTCCCTCACGCAACACGTTAATCAACTCGGATTGGGAGACCCGGGTTCTTTGCTGTAGCTGGTGATATGCGGTGAGGTAGCGGCTTTGCGCGCTGGGCTGACGCCGGGCCAGGATGCCGGCTTCCACACCAATAGACGCGTTGTCTTCCAGCACCAAAAGAGCGCTCAACAGATCATTATTGCCCGAAGATTCGATAGTTGCACGTAATTGCGCATCGATCTTCTGCATCTCTGCCGCCACTGACGGCACGGGATACCCGAAAATCATTGCGACCAGGATGACCGAAACGATATCTGTAAGTTTCATAATCTCTTGCCTCCCGGTGCAAGGCCTTTTGCGCAAATGTGGTGCCGCTGACCGGCAGGCAATACAAAAACGACCCGGAGAGTCATGCAGATCAATCGCCACTCCGGGGACGCTCATAAGTTGTCCTGCAGTAACGTGTTACGAGAACCTCTCTGCTGTGCGCGACCGTCCCGAACCTCCTGGCCTCTCACCCGGCCTGCGGCTCTCTCGAAAAACGGGCGGCAACTCTTTGCAACCTCCCCGACCCCACCCTCAAATGTGCACCGGGTTGCGTAGGGGCCTTTAATCGCGTGCCAAAAAAAGTAAAGCGCCGGTCGACTTCCCGGGAGAAGATAGTGCTCCAAACGGGCGCCGGTTTTTCCTATTCTCTACCAGTTAATGATAACACATCGGGGTAAGTATTCAAACTGCTGGGCAGGTGCAAATATGTGTTCTCTCGTCTCCCGTTGGCCGGGCAGGTAGGCCATGGCCCATCTTGGGAGTACCGGCCGGAATCGCGAGATGACACGTCGGGTAAACGATCCGCAGTCAACAGGGGCCTACTTCACTAACACCATTTTTCGTGTCTGTGTTTGGCCACCGGCAGTCAGACGGTAATAGTAAATCCCGCTGGGGGCAGGTTGTCCCTTTTCATCGCATCCATCCCAATCGAACCGGTGATTCCCGGCTCCTCTAATCCCCAGATTGAAGTGGCGGACCTTTTGGCCCAACGCGTTGTAAATCGACAGGCAGACCGGTCCAGGTTCCGGCATGGCATATTCGATGGTCGTGCGGGGATTAAACGGGTTCGGATAGTTCTGCGCCAGCTCAAACCGATCGGGGTGCGTTCCACTTTCAGCCTCCACTATGCCAACGGGAGAACTGTAGACTGCGCGGATCATCCAGTCGGAGCGCGGCCACGTGACCCAGCCCGTTGCATTATCATACGTCATCGAACGGCCATCTACATTCATCGTATCCGCAGCAACGCCCGGTATCGTCGGCGTTGATGGTTGCCATTCCAGCACAACGAAGAAATGCCCGGCAGTGATGACCGGTTGCGTGCCTTCCGGGATCGTTACCTCCGCCCACCCGGGTGCCTCGGTCGAGCTCACCGTAAACGGCCCGGCCAGCACCGATCCCGGCTCCGGCGTCCCCGCGCGGTGCACTGAGAGTGTAAACGGCGTCGTTTCGGAAACGTAGACCCGCAGTTGTTTAATGGTGACCGGGTACGTAATGGGGGTGAACAGGACGGCAAAGGCGTTGCCGTTACCGGCTACTTCTGAAACGATCCAGAAGGACGCCGGCCAACCGTCGTCATACTTTAGCTGTCCCCCGGAATAAGTCGTGTACTGGTGGGGCGTTTCCGCGCCCCCTGATGGATCTGCGGCCTGGTTATGCTGCGCCGCGTTATCCACAGCCTCGATATAATACTGCACGACCGACGAAGGCAACTGCGCGGGGATCGTCGCGCGGTACAACCCCTGGCTGGGTAACATCGGGACACTCTGGTAGGAATAGCCCATGTTGGTGGAGTAATGTAGGTTGACTGATTGCACGCCGCTCCCGTCGGACACTGCCGCGGTGATGGCCGTCTGACGGTCGGAGATAAAGGCGGCATGATCGGGGTAATGGAGGATTACCGGCGGGACTACATCTTCCCCGTAGAGAATCACGTAGGCCCGCATGTTCATATCCATGTCCTCCACCCAATCCCAGGCCTGGGTTGGCCCCCGGTACCAGGTGCGCCCGGTGCCTCCGTCGCCGTCTCCGGTCACATGCGGAGAATTAGCATCAACCACCCTGATGCTGATAAAGAAATTGCCCCCACCCACATCCAATGGAGGATCGAGATCCACACGCTGCCGGCTGGCGTCCCCGAACGCGGTAAACGTTGCCGGCGCAGTAATCGCCGAGCCAGGCCCACTGGCGCTGTCCCCAGTATAAATGATCAGTGCCACCGGGCCGCTGGCCCACGGATCATCGTATGTCGTCAGTTCAAAATAAGAGAGTGAACAGGCCTGTGGCGGGGTAAAACGCACCGCCCACTCCGCGCCGATGGAATCCATCGACGGAAAATACCATTCGGGTTCGGAGTCATAGGCCAACTGATACTCGGCAACCGCTGCCGTCAGACTGATTGTACGCTCCGCCGTGGAATTATGCACCCGGAGAGAAGGAACCCTTTGGGCAGAGTCAAGATCCATCGCCACGGCAGGGACCACGATCAAGAGCAAACTCGCAACCAATAAGAAATGTCTCATGAAAATACCCCCTTTGTCGTCGGGACACTTGTTTTCGGTAGCCAAAGCGCAAGCGACATGCCGGGAACTCGGACGGAAAAAGAGGATAAGTGTTCTCCTTACCTGTATGGCTAACAATTTACAGTGGAAGAAGTTGTCCGATGACGGGATACTGAACCCCTATCTTAAGCACTACGGTGTAACAGAGACAACATGCAACGGTTTGCACGATACACGCGGCCTTCGTCATTCGCGTCGAAGCGCGGATTCTTCGCAAATCGGGTTGTCCGGCCGGCCGGTCGAGGGTATCATAAAAGGATAAGATGAGTAGGGTTCAGAGAAAAAAGGATAAGCGGGGCAAGGATCAGCGGGATGAGCCCGTTCACGCCTGGTGGGGACGCCCTTGTCTTGTTTTCGAAATTGGACTGATTGTCCTGGCCCTTGGGATACGGCTGATTTATCTCCTCCAGGTCCACGACAATCCGCTCTTCTACAACCCGACCATGGATCCCGGCTTCCACCTCAACTGGGCGAAAGATATTATCAGCGGTAACTTCTGGGGCACCGAGGTATACTTTCGCGCTCCGGTATACCCCTATCTTCTGGCTTTGTTTTATGCCATCACCGGAGGTGATTTATTCTGGGTGCGTTTCTTTCAACACGTAATCGGCGCCTGCTCCGTCTGGGGGATCTACCGCCTGGCGCGTAGCACCGTCTCTGAAGGCACAGCCAAGATCGCCGGGCTGGCCGCTGCCGGATACGCCACGATAATTTATTTCGAAAACGAGTTACTGCTGGACTTCCTCTTGATCCCCTGGATGCTGCTCTTGGTTTTTGCCCTCCTCCGGGCATACCGCACGCGGGAGATCCGCTGGATCTTTGCCGCCGGCCTTGCCGTAGGCTTATTCGCCATCACCCGGCCGAACATCCTGTTGTGCCTGCCAATCCTTGGTTTTTGGGTGCTAAGATGGTGCCCCGGCCGGCCGGGACTTTGGCCGCAGACAAAGAGAGTACTGCTCCTTGGATTGGGCACCCTGTTGCCGATCTTGCCGGTTACCGTGCGCAACGCGGTAGTCGGGGCCGACTTCGTCTTGATTTCCGCGCAGGGCGGCGTCAACTTTTACATCGGCAATAATGAAGAGGCGGACGGCCTCTCGGCGGCCATGCCCCAACCCTGGGGGCACACCTGGCATTTGGCTGAGATCGAGAAATATGCCGAAGACAAAATGGGACGTGATCTGAAGCCTTCCGAAGTGTCGAGCTTCTGGCTCAAAAAAGGCATCAGTTGGTGGATTGACCATCCTGCCTCCGCCTTGAAACTGACCTTCAAAAAGGCCGTCCTGTTGTTTTCCAACACCGAAATCGCCAACAACCAAAACATCCGTTATTTTTGGAACTCAAACGTACCGTTAACGAAGTTCCTGCCCCTGCCCTTCGGGATCCTTGCCCCCTTCGGTCTACTGGGACTATTGGCAGCGGTGCGCGGCAACGTGAGGGTAAAGCTGATGTTATGGGTCATGCTTTTTTACGCCCTCTCCGTGATTGCCTTCTTTGTCCCGGCACGATTCCGGCTGCCGCTATTGCCTTTCTTGTTCATCGGCTTCGGCGTATTCGTGGAGCGAATATTTAATCGCCTACGAGAAAGGAACACGTGGCGGGTTGCGGTCTTGGCTGTCCCGGCCGCCCTGCTTATGGTGCTCTCATTTGGGCAGTGGTACCGGGCCCAACCGGCCACTGACGCGCAGTCCGTATTCCAATTGGGCAACGCCGCCTTGCGCGCACGCGAACTGGATAAGGCAGAGGATTACTTCCACCAGACACTCATACTTCATCCCGGTTACGAGAACGCACACCTGAACCTGGGTGTGGTATTACTCAGAAAGGGACTTCTGGAGCAAGCGGCAGAACAATTCCAAGCCGAGATCGCCGTCCACCCCCAATCCGGCAAGGCGTACGCCAACCTCTGCAGCGTGCGCGGGCTACAGAACCGTCTCCCCGAAGCAGAGCAGTTCGGGAAGGAGGCGCTGCGCCTGGAACCGGATAACCCGACCGCCATTCTCAACTTGAGCCGTATCTGGTGGTCGACCAAGAAATTCCGTCAAGCGGTGGATCTCCTGGAGTCGGCCCCGGAGGAAGTAAAGACCTCCCCGGCGGGCCGTGACGCGCTGGGAGGATCGTACCTCCAACTGCGGCGGTTCGCCGACGCAGAAGAAGTCCTCCGTCCGCTGGCCCGGGGAGATATCCGCGCCGACCCGTTGTCCGCATACGAAACTGGCACAGAGACGTACGCCGATGAACTCGGATATGCCGCGATAACCAAGCATCGGGCACGAGCCAACTACAACCTGGGTTGGATGTCCGCGCGCCAGGGAAATCCGCACGACGCCGTGCAGTTCTTCCGCGAGGCGATTTCACTCAACCCGGGATTCGCCGAGGGACACGCCAATCTCGGCGCAACGTACATCGAGCTGAACAAACCCGACTCCGCGTTGGAAAGTTTCCTCGCGGCTGTCCAGGCAGATCCCAACCACGCGGGATATGTCTATAATGTCGGTATCGCCAGGTTACATCTGGGTGATACCATTGCCGCTATCGCGGAATTCGAACGCACACTTCAGATTGAGCCACGCTTTACCCGCGCAAAACGAAAGCTGCAAACGTTACACAAGGATGATGACCAATAAGGCGTCCCTTTTGCGACTAAGCAGCACGAGCGTGCCCGGGCGCATTCAGAAAAGGCGCTTTCACCTTGTACCCCGCGCAAGACAACAAGAAAGGGGAATCTCAGCCGAGATTCCCCTTTTGTTGCCGGCCAAAGCTGCGGGGCAATCAGGCGCTATCCCCTTCAAACCAAGCCAACATTAGCCGGAAAACCTCCACGATCTGATCGTGCTGGATCGCGTATGGTGAAAAAGCGAACAACGCTGACTTGAAGACTGGATTGAACTGACTCGGGCCGACGTAGCGTATGGCGCACACCTTATCATGGGGGAACGCCGCGCCCGCGTAACGGCTGACATACGTATAAACTGCTTCGGCGGCGGTTCCCTTCTCGATGAAGTTCGCATCCGGAATGGTATAGAACCGAAAGTCCTCGATCCCCACCAGAGTCCGCACGCCGGGTGGGACAAAGAAATCCTGGGTCAGGTTGGTGTCAACCGCCAGGGCGGGAAAATCATCGTCCATTGCCGCCCCGGTGGGCATAGCCCCGATGAAATCATCAATGCCCTCGGTGAAGACATATTGCCCGCTAACATATTTATAGGCCTGTCTACTCCAGATTACGAGGTACAGCCCCTCAGCGTCAAAATAGAAATCGGCAAACGGCCCGGCCGGGTATACCCATGGTTCCGTAATTGCATGCGGGTTGGCCGAACCGACCAACAGTGAATTACGGCCAAATATCCAGACATTCCCGCCAATGTTCATATACTCGGCCAGCCGGGCTTTCTCGGCAACATCAACCGGTGTTGAGGCATCATCATCAACAATCAGGACGAGACGGTACCGAGCCAGAAGTTCCAGCGGAATATCCGTCTGCGGATAACCGGCGCCATATCCATTGGCCCGGCGATAGTAATCGTCCGAGTTCTCATCCATCTCCACCGGTTCGGGCCAATTCTCCGTAGCCTCGCGAAGGACGGTAAATATCTTGTTTCGCAAGAGAGTTTCGTCAATCTGTCCGTCGATGCCGGAACCCATCGGCGAGAGCGGTTCCTGGTTACCCCGATAGTTGACGTCGTCGATAAACAGAATCGGCCGCTCCTTCTTCGCATCAATCGCTTTGAAGGTGACCCGCGACGGCGTTGGGTCCTCGGCAAATGCGTCATCCCGCGTCCGGACTTCAAAGAGGAAGTACCCCTCCCGGGAGGTAGCCGATGGGGGTTCTTTGCGCCAAAGGTCAATAAACTCGGTGGCGTTGCTGGTCGTCCACTCCTCCATCTCTCGGCGAACCCACCCGTCGGCGGTCAGCGAATCACCGGAATCATAAACAAGCAGTGAATTGGCCAGTGCTGTATCGACCAGTACGGTATCGGCCACCGCCGCGGCTTCTGCGCTGTCAGTAAAAGGTCCGAACACGCGCCACCAGTACTCAAAATCCGGCTGCTGGCGCGGGTAGTCAGCGGAATCGGAACCGGTCCAGGTAATCGGGATGCCCGGGTAGGTCACGGTCGGGCTCGATGAATTGAAATATACCTTCGCTGAAAACTCGATGGCATTTTCAATTTTCGTCTGCGGCCAGTGGTTGTTCCGCAGATACTGACGATACTTGATTGTTGAAGCAGAGTCGTCGTCGTCGATCGCCCGGATGAACATGTACTGCTGAATCGACTCCGAGATACAGTTGAGTGTGTCTTTCACGACGATCATGTCCCCATCGATAACTTTGAAATCCACGGAGTCGATCTCGCAGTCAATCAGATAGGTCGTGCAAGGGGGATCGCAGGTCTCATCCACCAGCACCACGTAATTGGTGTCGAAAGAAGCATACAGGCGAATCTGATCCCGCGTCGAGGTTTGCACCGAGTCCACCCAGATGGTAACCCAGTCGAACTCCTCGTCGGGCGCATGCTGGATAAACAGCTCCGGGAGGGATGCGGTGCCCGTAATCCCCTTCGCCGCCAGATACTCAGCAATAACAGTGTCGCGCTTGACTGAATACTGGTACTGTTCAATGGTGCCGTCGTTGTCTGTACCGTACCAGTACAGTATCGGGTTTATCGAAAACGTTGTACTGTCTACCGGGATATTGGCGAAGAAGACCTCCGGCGGATTGTTGGGCGGGAAAACGCCCTTGGGGGTCAACCTGCCGCAACCCGTCAGCGCCAAGATAACTGTCACACCCAACAGCAACGCCGCCTTGCTCGTCCGGTACATCCTGTTTTCTCCTCCTGTTACATATTTGGCAAAAACTATCTTTTCGCTTGTCTCAAGGCCGGTGGGATTCCCCGCCGTCCTCTCCGGCTAAAACATCATACGGAAGGTAAAGCGGTCGGCGTCGCCCAACACGCCAAGGTCCTGCCGCGCATAATCGGCGAACAAGTGCCGCTCGCTGCCCAGCGCAAAGCGAAAACCCAACCCCCACGTCATCCCCGACCAA
>Ga0114920_10000027_pt1 | contig 63581 bp, 52 predicted proteins | sample ChitaG_FD_88683 | JGI IMG/M metagenome (GOLD analysis project Ga0114920, IMG submission 88683) | Deep subsurface microbial communities from South Pacific Ocean to uncover new lineages of life (NeLLi) - Chile_00310 metaG | ecosystem: Environmental > Aquatic > Marine > Oceanic > Sediment ...
AGGTCCGCCTGGAGCCGCTTGATTTCAGTAAGGTCGGTCAATAAGATACTAATCCCGACGACTCTTTCTTCATCATCGTGAATTAACGACGTGGTTACCCCGAGATATCGATGGCCCCCCTTTTCTGCCTCGAGCTTGATGGTTATCTCCCGACGCACGTATGCCTTAGCCTCCTCCAACCCGGCGGAGAGGACAGCCCCCAGTTCGGGAAACCGTTCTCCCAGTTCCCTATATGATCGCCCCACGATGTCAGAGAATTCAAGACCGAGTATCCGTTTGGCCGACGGGTTCAAACGCAATACCTTGCCGCGCCGATCGAGGATCAGCACCCCCGCCGACATCGAATTCAGGATATAGGTGTTGAATTTTTCCAGGCTTTCGTATCGCTTTTCGCTCCGGTGGTATTGGCGTTGCAGATTATCTTTTTGCCGGGTCAGTCTGGCTACCGCCGAGGCAAACGCCTGCATAACATATTCGACATCGTCGCTCTTCGGCCCCGGCAAGCATCCTGTCCCGGAGAGTCGTTCAGCCTGCGCGCGCATTTTCTGATAGGGCAGGAAAATCAAGCGGAAGAACTGCAAGGAGAACCAGACAAAAAGGATTAAGATCGCCCCGCGCAGGTAGAGATCCCAATGCCAGATGGTGCGCAGTCGGGCGACGGTCGGTGTGGGGGCTGCCGCGCCGACAATAACCGGAGTCCCGCCTATCAAACGGGCGACGGAAGTCGCGCGGTAGAGCCGTCCCGCGACACGATATTCAGCATTGGAAAACGGGACGGTGCCCCGGCATTGGCCCCGGGGGCGGTCGGTCGTCTCACCAGCCCCCAGTACTGGCGCCAGAACACCCGCCTGGCCAAAACGACGGACAAACCATTGTGCAGGCTCACGGCTCTCGGCAACCCAGACCGCGGCAACCAGACTGGAACGCAGAAGCGGCGCAATCAATGAGTCAATCGACTCCAGCGTGTGGCCGCCAGCCGCCCAGATTTGAAGTATCCCATCCACGGCGCCCCGGAGCCGCGAGTGCACTCTCTGCTCTTCGGTCTCGATGACCCCGTTCAACAGGAGAATCGACGAGAAGTGTGAAACCAGGATCATCGCGGCCAGAAAGACAAAAACTGTCTTGATCCGCCGTCCGTGCGTCACACGGTTTTTCACTGGCTTAATCGCCCTCCGTGAGCTATCTTTTTTCTGCCGGAGGAAACGCCCGCAGACCTTTTAGTAATTATCGGCGGCGGAGAAAAAAAACGAAGCGCGTGGTTCGGCACTACGTTTGAGACTATCGGCGGGACATGACGGACGAGAGTTCACGGGGAGGATTTTGCCTTGGCCGCCGGCACCCGGCCGTGCGCTTTATCGTCTACTTCGTTGTATGCCTTTTTATCTTATCCGTCCTCTTTTCGGTTGCCAGCGCCGTATTTCACCCGCAGATGGTATCGTTCATGGCCCTAACCGCTTACGTCGTCGGCGGAATTCTCGACCTGGCAGGCATGGAAGTACACTTTTACGGCCGGTATGTCACTGTGCCGCGCATGTCTATCGAAGTCATTGAAGAATGCACGGGACTGTATGAGATCGTCATTTTCGTTGCCGCCGTTCTTGCCTACCCCGCCGTGCGGCGTGAAAAACTGATCGGGGTTGCCGGCGGTGCTGTCTTGTTGTATGCACTCAACGTCGCCCGCATGGTGTTCTTGATCGCGGTGGCTAACGCCCGGCCGGACTGGTTTGACTTTCTTCATATCTATTTCTGGCAGGCGACATTGATCCTGATGATTACCTCGGTCTGGCTCTTGTGGATCACCAAGGTGGTAAAGCATGGTTCGCCCGGTGCTGCTTTTCGTGCTTAAGCTGATTGCGGTTTCCCTAGTTCTGTTCGTTCTCTGGCAGGGCGCGGTTCCCGGCCTGGGCAGTTTCTGGCCGGGGGGACTGGAACGGCCCTGGTTGGCCTGGCAAAAGGCAGTCCTGCGGTGGTTCTATCAGGTTCTTGAGTTGGATGCCTCCACGTACAATCAGGCCTGGCGACTGGCCCGCGGGTATGTGTTGTCGGTCATCCCGTTTGTCGGTTTGATGATGGCCGCCGGACCTACCCGCGTGCGCCAACTGCTGTTCCGGGGACTTCTGGGATTGGCGATTATCGGCTGCTGGCAGGTCTTAACGCCGCTTGTGCTCTACCTGCTGCGGAGTCAATACGGCGGAGGCAAATCATTTTTCGTTGGCATCTTCCCCATATTCATGTTCTCCTATGCACTCCCCTTCATTCTTTGGGTATTATTCTCGCGCGACCGGATTGAAAGATGGTTTTCTCAGGTCAAAACCTCCGATCGGCAGTCGTCCGGAAAATGAAGGGACGACAGTGCCGCCGGTGGATGTTCTTTTTGCTGATCGTATTGGTATCATGTTCTGACTCGACTTCCGACCGGCGCTGGGAAACGGCGCGGGTCGTGGAAGTCATTGACGGGGATAGCATCATCTTAACCGACGGACGCAACGTACGGTATATGTGTATCAATACCCCGGAGAAAAAAGAACCGTACTACGAGCAGGCAAAGCAACTCAACCGGGACCTGGTCGGTGGCAAGACCGTCACCTTGCGTTTCGGGCAACGCGCTATCGACCGGTACGGGAGAACGCTGGCCATGGTCTACCGGGGTGAAACGTCAGTGGCCGAGTCACTGGTGACGGTGGGGCTAGCTACCGTTTACGGATTTCCGGATAACGCCGCGTTCCTCCCGCTCTTGATCCGCAGGCAGCGGGAGGCCATCGACAGGAGAATCGGGCTGTGGTCACAGCCGCCGACCAGTGACGAGGAGTTCTATATCGCTTCGATTGTCGGCTTTCGCTTCCACCGGCCGAACTGCAAATCGGTATCGCAGATTAGACCTGACCGGCGCATGGAGTACGCCTCGAAGATCGAAGCGTACTACGATGGGCTTTCTCCTTGCCGCCGGTGCCGACCGTAGACGCACTCTGCTGAACAGCGTTTTGAACGATCGGGCCTTCGGCCCGCGTCAGGAGCACAGGGCTCCTGACCTACATGATTGCGCCCTTCGGGCGCAAGTCTTATAGGTCATCCCCATCGTCCCCTTCGCGGGAATGACACGTTGATGATCCAGCCTTATGAGATAGCTTTTCCACTTCTGACCAGCGCAACCTATTTCACGAGTTTCATCAGCTGGTCTTTGAGGGCGAACTTCTCGACCTTAGGGTAGAAGACACCCCCGGCAGCCAGAGAGATATCGCCGGTTTCCTCGGAGATCATCACCGAGACGGCGTCCGACTCCTCGGTGATCCCGATGCCCGCTTTGTGCCGCATCCCGTAAAGTCTCATGTAGCGGGGTTCTTTGGTCAAGGGCAACGTGCAGGCCGCCGCGGCAACCAGCTCACCGCGAATAACCACTGCGCCATCGTGCAGCGGAGTGTAAGGAGTAAACAGGGTGATCAACAACTCCGCCGAAAGCTGGGACTTCAAAGGCTTGCCGGTCTCAACGATGTTTCTCAAGCCGACGTTGCGCTCAACGACGATCAGGCCGCCGTACTTCAGCTCAGAAAGGCGGAGCGTCGCTCTCACGATTTCATCGATCTTGCGCTGCTCTTCAAGGTTGAAAAAGACACGGAAAACACGCGAATGCCCGATTTGCGCCAAAGCCGAGCGCAACTCCGGCTGGAAAACGACGACGAGGACGATAAACCCGACAGTGGCCAGGTTGGCAAACATCCACATCACCGCATCGAGCCGGAACCAGAACGCCAAAAACGAAAGGACAAAGACCAAGACCAGCCCGGTGGCGATCTGCGCCGAGCGGGTGCCTTTCATCAGGGAGAGAAGCTTGTAAAAAATGAACGAAACGACCAGGAGGTCGATTAAGTCAACGAGGTCAAATTGGATAAAACCGATCCGAAACAGTTCCATTTTATTTCACTTTCAGACGCGTTGTCGAAACCACGCCCCGCGCTTACTGTGCGGGGCTCAGGGGTTTCGACCTACATCTACGTGATTGCCACCCGCCCTAAAGGGTGAACTACCCGCCACACTACTTGACTTCCGCATACCGCTCCGGGTGAGAAATTGCGCCACAGATTTCCAGCGCCTGCTTCGTCGGTCGCACATCGTGCGCACGTAAAATCTTTGCCCCCGCGGATGCGGCGACAACGGCGGCGGCCAGCGATCCCTCCAACCGGTCCCCCGCGTCATCACCGAGCACCTTCCCGATAAACGACTTACGCGACACCCCGACTAAAACCGGGTACCCCAATTCCACAAATTCGGCCAGCCTGTTTAATATGTGCAGATTGTGTTTGAGTGTCTTGCCGAATCCGATGCCCGGATCGAGAATGATTTTTTCTGAAGGAATACCGGCGGAGAGTGCCGCCTGCGCCCGACTGCCGAAAAACTCGCCGATCTCCTTGACGACATCATCGTATACCGGGTTTTTTTGCATATTCCGTGGCGTACCCTGCATGTGCATCAAGATCACCGAAACTCCCGTCTCCGCTACAACCCGGGCCATCTCGGTATCGAAGCGCAAGGCGGAGATGTCGTTGACCACCGCTGCGCCGGAGTCCGCTGCCCGCCGGGCGATTTCCGCCTTGTAGGTGTCAATCGAAAGGGGAATCGGGGAGTTCGCGGCCACTCGTGCCAGAATCGGCCCCACGCGGCGCCACTCTTCGCCAACGTCGACCGGTTGTGCACCGGGCCGGCTGGACTCCCCCCCGATGTCGATAATGTCGGCGCCCTCATCGACCAGGCGATAGAATTGATCTACCGCCCTGTCGGGATCAAGAAAAAGCCCCCCGTCGGAAAAAGAATCGGGCGTCACGTTTAAGACGCCCATTACCAGCGGGCGAGCGGGGAGTTCAACCGTATGCGTTCCCAAAATGATGGTTTCGGTGGCCGCAGTAGTAGAAAGGTGAGCTTTCACAACTCTTTGGGGTGATTGCGCATTACTCAGCCAACCGCGTCGAGCCTGGCGCCGGTTGCCTTTTCATCCGCGTTTTTATCTTCTTCCTTTTCGGTGGCCTGGTCGTCTTTTCTCGCCGCCTTGCTCACCGACGCGCGATCGAGTTTTTCGCCGCGCATTATCTTGCCGATTTCCTCGCCGTCAAGTATTTCATACTCCCGCAACGCATCGGCAATGGCGCCCAGTTTATCGAAGTTGTCCTGCAAGAGCTGCATGGCCTTGTTTTCCGCCTCGGTGATGATTCGCCTGGTTTCGGCATCAATTAGTCGTGCGGTTTCCTCCGAATAATCCCGGTGACGCGCGATTTCACGCCCGAGGAAAATTTGTTCTTCCTTTTTCCCAAAGGTCAGCGGTCCCAGTTTCTCGGACATACCCCATTCGCACACCATCTTGCGTGCCAATTCGGTGGCCTGTTCCAGGTCATTCCCCGCGCCGGTCGTGTAGTGGTCGAAAACCAGCTTTTCCGCGACCCGTCCACCCATCATAAAGACCAAGCGTGACTCCAGGTAAGTTTTCGAATGCGAATGACGCTCATCAACCGGCAGAAAGCTGGTAATACCCAGCGCCATTCCGCGGGGAATGATCGTTACCTTGTGTACGGGGTCCGCTTCCGGCAGGAGTTTCCCGCACAGGGCATGGCCGGCCTCATGGTAGGCGGTGGATTTTTTCTCTTCTTCCGGGATGACCAGCGAGCGGCGCTCGGTGCCCATCATCACTTTATCCCTGGACTCCTCAAAATCAATGGCCTTCACCTTGTCACGGTTGCGGCGGGCGGCCAGGAGCGCCGCCTCGTTGACCAGATTGGCGATATCAGCCCCGGTGAGCCCGGGTGTTCCACGCGCCAGGACCGAGAGATCCACGTCCGGATCAAGGATGACTTTGCGCGTATGGACCTTGAAAATCCCCTCGCGCCCTTTAATGTCCGGGCAGTCGACGACGATCTGGCGGTCGAAGCGGCCCGGCCGTAAAAGCGCGGGGTCGAGCACGTCCGGACGGTTCGTCGCCGCGATCAGAATCACACCGTCATTCGATTCGAACCCATCCATCTCCACCAGAAGCTGGTTGAGCGTTTGCTCCCGTTCGTCGTGCCCGCCGCCCAAGCCCGCTCCGCGGTGGCGCCCCACCGCGTCTATCTCGTCGATGAAAATAATACATGGGGCATTGCGCTTTCCCTGATCGAACAAATCGCGCACGCGGGAGGCGCCCACGCCGACGAACATTTCCACAAAATCCGAGCCACTCATCGAGAAGAACGGCACGTTTGCTTCTCCGGCGATGGCGCGCGCCAAAAGAGTCTTGCCCGTTCCCGGAGCACCTAAAAGCAACGCACCTTTGGGGATTTTCCCGCCAAGCCGTTGAAATTTGCCGGGATCTTTGAGGAACTCGATTATCTCTTCCAGTTCGGACTTGGCCTCCTCGGCACCGGCCACGTCTTTGAAGGTGACTTTCGGCCGGTCTTCCGCAACCAGCTTGGCCCGGCTTTTCCCGAACGAGAAAATACTCTTCGTTCCCCCAGCCTGCATCTGCCGAAACATGAACAGCCAGAAAAAGGCCATCAGCAAAATCCACGGCCCGATCGTAAAGAGGATCTGCGTCCAGTTGACCCCTTCAGTCCGCGCGGAGATTTCAACGTTGTGCGCTTCCAGACGCACAAGCAGCTCGGTATCCCGCAGAGGCAACAGAAGCTTGTAGTGGTCAAACTGGGATGGCCGCTTCCCCGGCTTGTTTTGCAGCGGAGTGATCAATTCTCCCTGCACCCAGCGCTCGATAAAGATCGCCGTGGAAACGTTGTCTGCCTCCACCTGCTGAATGAAGTCGGTATAGTTGATCTCCGTGTAGCGGACCTTGGTCGCCGAGAGCGCCTGCATGGCCAAAATGGCCAAAAGGATCAGGGCAATCCAGAACAGGCCGGTGCGCGAGCCGCGCTTCCAATTAAAGCCCAAGCCTCCTTTGCCGTCCGGTTCTTTCATCCGGCGCGGCAGTCCCGGGCGGGGCGGGCGAGAGCCCGGCGATCTGCGTTTCGGTGTTTCCCTTTTATTCATCAACAGAATCCACCACGGCGATATGATCCAGGCCCCGATAGCGTTCGGCCAGATCCAGTCCGTAGCCCACGACAAACACGTTGTCGATGTCGAATCCCACATACTCTATCGGCACGTCCACCGCGCGCCTTTTTGTCTTGCTCAATAAGGTCATGATCTCCAGGCGTGCCGGATGCCGGGCCAATAACATGCGATAAATATAATCAATCGTCATCCCGGAGTCGACGATATCCTCGACGATCAAGACCAGCCGCCCATTAATACTTACGCTCAAATCCTTCAAAAGTCGCACTGCCCCTGAGTGTTCTGTCATATTTCCGTACGCCGTAATGCTCATGAAATCGACCTGGTAATCGATCGTCACCTGGCGCACAAGGTCGGCCAGGAAAATAAAGCTCCCTTTCAAAAGTCCGACTAAAATCGGGGTTTGGCCCGCGTAGCGGCGGTCTATTTCACGGGCCAGTTCGGCCACCCGCCGATGAAGCGTTTCCCGGTCGATCAACACTTCCAACCGGTCGGATGGATGATTACGCGGTGTGCTCCCATGCAATTTAGCTGATCCGTTCACTGTTCCTGCCCCGCGTGTTTGATCTCGATAAGTAAAAGTTCCCGCGTGCGCTCGGTCACCTTGACCCGGTCATCCTGGTGGTGACCGATCACCCAGAAAATCCCCCGGCGGTCTTCCAAGACCGGCGTCCGCGGGCGCAGCAGGCTGGGAACCGCCGCTTCGGATAAGATGTCGAAGACCTTCCTGCGCCCGGTCATACCCAGGGGCCTGATTCGCTCTCCCGGCCGAGGTCCCCGCAAGATCAGCGGAGGGAAAATCGAGGCAGCGTCACTGCAGAGCCGCCACGCCCCTCGCGGCAGCCGAATGTCTGCGTTTTTTTGCCTTGCCTTGCGGCGGCAGATAATCCGCATATCCCAGCCGTCAGCCCTGGTCGTTCCCTTCTTTTTGATCTCGACCGGTGGGGGACAAACCGGCTTTGCCGCATGAAACGTCATCGCTGCCCTGGAGACCTCAATTATGGCTTTGCCCCAGGCCAACTTCTGCCCCGCGCGGCCGACCTTGACCAACTGGCCAAAACGCCGGACCGTCTTCTCGCCAAGTACCGGTTTGGACAGTCCCAGCCGTACAGCGGTCTGATGCAATATATAAAAATCCAGGCGGCGATCACAACGCCGAAGTCTTTTCAGGTCAAGTGAAAGCCATCCGCTTCCCCAACCGACAATCGACCGCTTGAGCCACCGCACCGCCGTTTGCTGCAAGAACGAAGTCTGCTCGGCGACCAGTTCGGCCCACCGGAAAAGCACCGCGTCAATGTGGGGATTGTATCGTTCCCGCAAAGCCGGGAGGATCTCATGCCGCACGCGGTTGCGCAAGTAGCTCAGGTCACGGTTGCTTTTATCCTCGCGGCAGGGCTGGCTGATTCTTTCGAGAAAATCCTGGATTTCCGTGCGTCGGCAGTCAAAAAGCGGCCGCATAACGCGTCCCCGCATCCGGGGAATGCCCGCCATGGCGAAGCTGTCCCGACCGCCGAGCAAGCCGGCGGCAATGGTTTCCACCTGGTCGTCATACTGGTGCCCCACGGCGATACGATCAAAGTTCTCCTTCCGGGCAATCGATTCGAATATCCCATATCGTACGCGGCGCGCCCAATCCTGCAGGTTAAACGATTTCCCCGCCCGGCAGGGCCGCCGGCGCGAACGAACGTATATCTGCACCCCGGCATCCCGAGCCAGTTTCCGGCAAAACCGCTCGTCGGCATCCGATTCCCGGCCCCGGAGGTGATAGTTGACATGAACCATCGCCAGAGTAAGCGACATCTGCTCAGTTAGAAACAAAAGTGCGCGCCACAGGGCTACCGAATCGGGTCCACCCGAAACGGCAACCAGCACTCGCTCACCACCCGAAAGCATCTGATATCTCTCGATGGTTTCGGCTACCCGGTTTAGCAGGCCGTCGGCCGCCGGCGCGACCGAGCGACGCCGGGCATCGCGCCGCTTCCTGTTCGGCTTTTGTTTCACGACTGAACGCAAGCTTGCCCGGCAAGCAACGACTCACCTCGCTTTACCGGGGGACATCGGTCGATGGCCTCGCGCATCAGCGGCCGCAGTCAGAGGGCCTTGACCACGATCATCGTCATATCGTCCATTGTCGAGTCGGGCGCGGCGTAGCCGGTGACTTCGCGCTGAATGACATGCAAGATCTGCCCCGCCGACTCCCGGCGATTTTTCTTCAGCACTTCTTCTACGCGCTCACTACCGAACTGTTCGCCTTCCTCATTGGCCGCCTCGGTGACCCCGTCAGTGTACCAGAGCATCACATCTCCCGACCGCAACCAGACGGGGCGCTCTTCGTACTCGGCCTGCGGCAAAATGCCGAAAGGCAATCCGCCCTCAGTGAGCTGTTCTACCGTATCGTCACCGCGCAAGAGCAGCCCGGGATTATGGCCGGCGTTGGCGAAAGTGAAAACACCGTTTTTCGAATCCAGCACCCCGTACATCGCGGTAACGAACGTTCCCCGTTCGCTGGTTTCTTCCAGAAGCGCGTTGACTTTGGCGAAGATCGTGCGGATGGCGTAGTTGTTACGGATCTCGGCAATCAGCGAGGCGCGAAAGGCAGCCATGATCAACGCCGCCGGGATACCCTTGCCCGAAACGTCTCCGATGGCGATCCCCAGCTGGTGATCGACGATGGAGATGAAATCATAGTAATCTCCGCCGACCTCCTCAGAGGAGACGTTCATCCCGGCGATATCGTATCGCGGCACAGAGGGGTTCTTTTTCGGGAGAAACGTCTGCTGAATAGAGCGCGCGATCTCCAACTCACCGTCCAGTCGCTGCTTTTCCAACGATTCCTGGTACAGCCGGGCCCGCTCGATGGCCACTCCCGCGCTGCCGGCAAACGCCGCGGCCAGGCGTACGTCATCGGTGGAAAAACCCTCAGTGACGTCCCGTTCCAGGTCAAAGGCGCCGATTAAACGGCCCGCCACTGAAATGGGGATGACCAACTCCGAGCGCGTGGCATCGCGCGCGTTCTTATAACGCGGATCCCAGCGAACATCGGCCGCCACCACCGTCTCTCCGGTGCTGACGGCATAGCCTACCAGGCCCTCGTCCGATTTTCTCTGCAGAAGCGGACGCTTGTCTTCGTCGAACCCCCGGTCGATAATCGGGGCCAGTTCCGCAGTGTCTTTTTGCATGAGGAATATCCCCGCGGCGTCGTAGTGAATGACCTCGCGCAGCCTGTCCAGGATGGTTTTTAGAATTTCATCTAAATCGAGACTGCCGGATAACGCCATCGTGGATTGCAAAAGAATGCGCGCTTCGGTCGACCGGCGCTTCACCGCCCGAAAGAGCAAGGCGTTATCCAGCGCGGTGGCAATCTGGTCCGACAACACGGAAAGGACTGCCCCCCGTTTAGGTTGATCATCTCCGGTAAAGATAATTCCCACGGCCCCGGACACGCGTCCGCGCCGCCTGAGCGCAGACCAGAGATAGCGGCCGCCCGAAAGACCGACAAGCTTGCCCAGTGCCGCCTCAACTCTTGCGGGCAGGGGCTTAACCCTGTCGCTGCCCGCAGGGTTTTCGCTTTGCACCCAGGAAAACAACCGGTGGGCCACGCGGGGGGGGAAATCGGTGAAGGCGTCGGTTTTTCGGTGATACCCGCGCAAAAGGACAAAGTCCTGGGTCTTGCGCTCCACAAGTAGAAGCACCGCCGCCGGCACCGAGCAAGCTTCGCTTAAGAGCCGCAATACCTCATCGTGCAGCTGCGGTAAATCCAGAGTTGAATTCAAGACCCGGCTCGCCCGAATCAAGACCGAGGCCTCCGGCACTCCGGCATCCGCTTTGGGGTCCGGTTTCCCGCCTGACACTTTCAGGTGATCGTCCACTCTGCACCCGCCCTGCCAATACCCTACCTGGCTGCCTGCACGGCCTGCCCGGATTGATACCGCCAGAAAAGAACCATCCCCGCGGCAAACACCACCAGCGCGGTCAAATTCATCCATAGCGGGAAGAAATCATAGTGCCATGAATTCTCTGTGGGAGGGGCCGCGGTGATTAAAGCTAGAGCGATCGTGTTATTCACCACGTGCGCTACTGCTCCGGGCCAGATTGAACCGGTTTTCTCTTTAAGCACTCCGAAGAACGCCCCCATCACACCCAGCGCGAAAAAGTTCCAGATACTCAAGTGAATGACCGCAAACAAGACGCTGGTGATGGCCACCGCCGCCTTTGGCCCATAAGTCGCGCGAATCCCACCCTGGATAAGACCCCGAAAGGTAATCTCCTCGCAAATACCCGGCACCAGAGCGGCAACGATGAAAAGGAGCACAAACTCACCGGTGGAGTCCGCGCGCAGGAACGTTTCAAAAAACTGCTTGTATTCGTCGGACATCGGGTATATCCGGTCGAACGCGACCGGGATGTTGGAGATCAACACCCCCAGGCCGAGCAGGGCCAAAAGCACCGACACCCAACTGCCGCAAGACAGCCGTGGCCAGCGGATCCAACTGGTCCACCCGGTATCCAGAAACCGCGACAAGACAAAAGGCAGGGCCAGATAAAGAGCGATCTCACTCAATAGTGCGCTGAGCTTAAACCCTACGGTCATCAACAGCGTCAGGCCGACGACAATCGTCGCGCCGGCGAGGAATATATAAAACACCAGCGCCCGGCCGAAATCCCACGTCCCTCGCGAGGTGCATTCTGTCAGCAATGGCTCTCCATCCGAAGCCCAGGCTTGTTGTCCGCTTTCGTTCTCCGACATTAGCTAAATACACCTTCCCCGGCACCTATCCTACGGCCCGTAATATACGTTTTCAACCTGGCGGCTTAAGATAGAGAAATTGATGTCGGTGTCCAAAAAGGGCGGACAGTAATATCGGGTACGAAAGAGGAACCCCGGGCCGTGGGTGGTGGCCCGGGGGAAAGGAGGTTTTGGCCTTTGGGTCTCGGGGTTTATCTAAGCTCTTTTAAACATCAGGATATCGCATACTTTGAAAAGTGATAGATGTCGAATTTGACTTTCCCTTTTTTGCCGGTTTTGACAGTTTGTTCAAGCTCCCAGACACCGGTATCGGGATTGAACCAATAAAGGTTAAGGCGAGTGCCTTTCGGGAATTTGGCCTTGAGAATCAGCTTGGCCGGTTTGAGAAACACCAAGCCGTCAGGTGTGAAGTCATACAGCCGCACCAGGCTATCACGCGTTTCGACCAATTCCACCTCGGCGCAGATCTCGACAGTCGTCTCCAAAGCGCCTGCTGGAATTACCAACTGGGTTTTTTCGCGGCCATGGCGTAGCTGGATTACGGTCGCTCTTTTTCCACTGGCTGCGACGCAAGCGGCGTCGGAAGCAACAGCCAAGAACCTGCCTTTGGTGAGGGCGTCGAATCCATCCCCGGACGGTGCGAGCGGGGCATCAGTCGAACAGCCAACAAAGGCCACCGTCAGGGCCACCAGGACGAACACGAGCATCCCAGTTCTGATCAGCGTTTTTCCCTTAGTGTCTCGCATGACCTTTCCTCCCATTTTCGTTTTCCAGTTTTTCCAACCGTTTTTTCCTTTTCCCTGTTCGAGGGACAAGCAACCGGTCGTCCAACTTGAATCAATACTTCACAGTACGTCTGCAATGCCGGCAATATCAATGAGTTACGCCTGTGCCCAATCATTGCACAGGTGCTCAAACCGGCCCGTCTGACTTCCAAGAGCGGTCCAAACTACGGGGCAGAACCCACACTTTCATGGAATTCCCCTATTACCCGATATAGGCCTGAACGATGGGTGCGCTGTTCCACCAGGGAAGCGTTGGCGAGACGACTGAGAGTGAAATGAGGGAATCAATAGGACATGCTATGCAGGCCGCGAGGGGTTGGTGCCAGGGTTATTCTACGCACACGCGAGACTTTTCAGCCTGCGTTAAACGGCGAAAGGCCTGGAGATCGCTTTGACCGAGGAAAGCCTCTTTCAATTCGTCATCGGATATACCGGACAAAACAGCTTCAATCTTCTCGTTTGCTGCGGTCAAGTACCGCCTCGCAGCATCATCGATACGGCGAATACCGGCCTTCACCGCCAGCCGGCCTAACACTGCATTCGCCGCCAGAATATTTAAGCGGATTTCGAGCAGACCGAAGCCGGCCTTTCCCGCCTGTTTCAAGCCTGCTGCGGCATAACGCCGCGCGCGGTAGTTATCACCCACTTCGAGATAAGCGCGGGCCAGCTCCTCTTGAGAGAAAACCTGGTAAAGGATCAGCCGCGCGTGTTTTGCCCGCTCCAGGACAGAAAGCAGTTCGTTAATCGCTCCCGGGCAATCCCGGCGCTGTCGCCGAGATGAAGCGTGGAAAAGCTCGGCCTTGATCTGGAACTCCGCCGATCCCGCCCGCCGGGCGAGTTCGGCGGCACTGGCGATATGTTCCGCAAAGCGTTTTGACTTTCCCCGTGCGCGGGCGAGTGCGGCCATCCTGATCATCGTTTCGGCCTTGAGCTCATCGTCATCGGCACGCCGGGCAAAGGAAAGTGTGCGCCGATAATACGGCGCGGCCCGGGTGAAGTCCCCAAAATCGGCATACAAATCGCCCAGGTTGCCCAAGGTATACGCATGAGCATGAGCCTCGCCAATAGCGGCACTCTCGCACAGCACCTCTTCATACGCCTCGCGCGCCCGGTCGAAACGGCCGGAAAGCCGGTCGATATTGGCCAGGTTGCCCAGGCAGTACGCCCGGTTGCGGCGATGCCCTACGGTGGAGAAAATTTCAAATGCTTGTTGGTAGTATCTCCGTGCACGTTTGAGGTGGGCCTGTTCCTCGTAGAGGATCCCCAGGTTGTTGTACAACCTCGCCCGGGAAGTGAGATCAACAACACCTGGGCCGAGGTTTAACGCCGCGCGGAAATGGGAGGCAGCATCGAGAAGCTTCCCCTGGCTCCAGCACACGATGCCCAACGTATTGCGCGCCTCGAGCAGCCCCGCCTTATCTTTGATTGTGCGGAAATCATCGAGCGCCAGTTGGAGAATGGCCTCGGCTTTTTCGAATTGCCCTCGCCGACGCTTAAGCTCGCCGGAGAGATGGCGGGCCCGGCCCATCACACGGCGATTATCCCGGGCCGCAGGAGTACGCAGGATAATCTCGACAGTCTTTTGACAACGGTCGTACTCACCCGCAATCCAGTACAGGTGCCCGAGCGATAGCTTCAACAACAAGGATTTCTCCACCCGGCCCAGGCGGCGGGAGATTTTCTCTACCTGGCTGAACAGGCGGCGTGCGGTATCGTAGTTTCCCAGTTTTTGTTCGATCCCGGCCAGTTCAGGGTACACGTCTACTTGGACTTCAGGCCGCCTGATGATCAAGCGCCTGGCTTCCCGGAGAAAATGGCGAGCTTCCAGGTATGCACCGACACGTGAGGCCTCCAACGAAGCGGCGCGCAGGGCGGAGAGCGCTCTTGGTTCATCACCGGCAGCCAGGTAATGCCGGGCCAGCACGGCCGCATTTCCCCGGCCACGGCGTTTCTGGTACAGCTTCGCCGCCCGGGCGTGCCCCTTGCGCCGCTCGGCAAAGGACATCGTTTGGTAGGTCGCCTGCGCCAAAAGCGGATGAGCAATCGAAAATGCAGGATACTTCTCGCTGCCCGACCGCGCAAGATAACCAGCCCGCTCGAGGTTGTTTATCTCTCTTGCCAGTTCTCTTGGAGAAAAGCCGGTCCGAAGCAGTCGCTTTACCTGCGGCAGTGTAGCCGCTCCACCCAGGATGGCAGCAACACGCACGATCTCTGTCTGTGCCGGAGTCAAGGCGTCCAACCGCCGCACGTAAGCGGCCATCAACGCATCCGGCAAATCCCCGGTAGCGAGATCCTCGATATGCAGCCGGCGGGGGTTCCGCGGATCGATATAGACAAGCCTTTGGCTCGCCCAATAGTCGAGGTATGCGTCAGCAACTGCGGGGACAAACCGCGAGCGCTCCATCAGTTCGACAACCAGGCGCTTTGGCGGTTCGGCCCCGGGGAAGCGCCCCTTCACCAGGCGGACAATGCCCGACATGTCAGCCTGTCCCAGGCGGGACAGATAAATGTCCGGTGAATTTTTCCAGACCTCTTCCAGGCCGCTGTCATCGCGAGTCGTGACAACAACAGACACGGGATAGCGGGACACATCCAACCACCACCGGTGCAGTACGGCCCGGCTCGAGGGGTCCAGCCATTGGTAATTATCAATCAATATCGTGTCATTCACCCCGCGGACCGCCGCGACGACCACCTGCGGAAACAACTCGGTTAGTTTCTGCAACCGGGCTTGCTGGTCTAATCCCCGCACCAACGCTGAAGGCCGGTGGGGAATCCCCAAAACATCGGCAAATAACGGTTGCCACTGAGGGTTTAATGAGCCCGGCCAGGAGGACAAAAAAGCGCGCCGAATGTCCTGCAAGTCGTTCCCGTCGGTTCTGAAAACCTCGGCCAGAATGCGAGACAGCCCGGAAAAGGCGATCGGCTTTTCTTCCGGCCATAGGGTCACGTTAATCGATTTGGTGCCCGGGGGCATTACCTGTTGCAAAACCCGGCGGGCCAGGGTGCTTTTGCCGCAACCGGCCTCACCGATTATGGCAATCCCAAACGCCTTACCCGTCGGGCGGCGACTCACAAAGCGTTTGATATCTCCCAGCGCTTGGGGATAGTATTCTACAACATGGGGATCGGCGCCCACTGCCCCGACAGTCAGTACCTTGACCGGGCGAAAGAGTTGGGCCGGCCCGGCCTTCCCTTTCAGCTTTACCCGGCGAAGTGACTTAAAGAGGTATCGTCCGGATGCCGCTTTCGCGGTTGCCTGGTCGGTAATTACCCGGCCACCGAACCCGCGAGCCGCCAGCCGGGCGGCAAGGTTTATTGCATCACCCATGACTGTGTATTCACGGCGGGCCGTGCCCCCGACAAACCCGGAGAACAAGCGCCCGGTAGCCACTCCCAGGCCAAAGTCCAACCGAACTCCCGATTGTTGTATGCCCAAAAACCGGTCGTGCAACTCAAGAGCGAAACCGACGGCTCGTTGCGGGTCGTTTTCACCAACGGCCGGTGCCCCGAACAGGAAAAGCAGTTTCTGATACGCGGACCCCGGATCGCTGCGGCTCCACACTCCTCCCCATAAATCGAGGGAACTTAGTGCGGCGTCGAAAATGCGGGGAAAGACCGCCTCCGCTGTCTGCCCCGACCAGCGGTCGCTTCCCTTGAAGAAAGCAAAGACAACCGATACCGCCCGGTGTTCGCCAATCCAATCGGTCTTCTTAGTCAGAATAACCTCGCGAATCGGGGGGTCGAGAAAACCGGCCCACCAACGTTCGGGGGTTGCTTTTGCATCGCGGCGTTTCATCCCCGAGCGTGTGGATGTCTTCGGGGGCCGCAGCAGGTAAAACCCGCATGAGCGGCGCTGTGGGGTGGCATAAGCGATGGCCTGTGTCAAGCTCTGCGCTACCGCTGCCACGACCTCGCCGGGTCGGGCTAAATCGGCGGCCTTCTGGCATTGATGGACCGACGTTCCGAAGAGAAAGTGTTCCTGCCGCTTGTCCGCGGTTCCACAAACGATTTCACGATGGGGGCCAAAGGAGAGTCCCACATGCAGCCGCAGGCGAAACCGTCCCGCTTTCGTGATCAACCGTCCCGCCCGCTCGGCAGCCGGCAAAAGATCGCGCGAGCACCCAATTGCGGCCTCCAGCGGCGAGCAACCGCTGAACCCGATCAACAGCGCGTCACCCCCGAATTTCAAGACATCCCCACCATGACAGTCAATTACCGCAAGGAGACTCTCGAAGAAATGATTTAGGCGAACGGTCAGCTCTTCGGCTCCTTCCCGGCCCATTCGGCCCATCTTTTCGGTCAGCGAGGTGAACCCGGAGATGTCGGCAAACAAGAGAGCATCGGCATGGGAAGTCACCCGCCCGGACATCGGGTCGCCTCCGGCGATCCGCCGCGGAAGGAAGGGCGAAATCCGGCAAAACCGCGAAGATACGCGATCGTTTTGGCTCATCCCAACCACAACCGAATGACAAAAATCTGAATTACGTGTAACCCCTGGTCGATGTAGTAGGCCTGCCGTGAACACGGGAACAACCGCGCTCTCGCCAGGTCCTGCAAGCCATGAATCACGAAAATCCCGGCAAATGCGAGTCCAAACAAAAGGGTGGAACTTATCCCGCGGCCAGTAAGCCACAACCCACAGTAATACACCACGGCAACCGTCAGCGCGTAGATCAAAGCGTGGACGACGAGGAGTCCCGAATTCTCCGCCTTCTTCTTGGCCATCTTATCACTCTGGAAGGCGTAGTCGCCGAGGAAATGGCCCAGAATCAAAAACCACATGGAGTCCATGACAACACCGGTGATTGAGGATTCAGCGGTTGGTGTGTACCCGTACGCGGGCCGTGGCCACCTCTGACGCTTCGACCTGCACGGGAAGGTGGAGGGTAAAGACCGCGCCCCCACCGGCAGCATTAGTCGCGGTGATGGTCCCGCCGTGTTCATCAATGATTCTCTTGACTGTCATCGTGCCAATCCCGTGGCCCCCCGGCTTGGTCGTCACTTGCTTTTGGAACAACTGCTCCGCAATTGAGGGATCGATCCCCGGCCCGTTGTCGGAAATCTCCAAGACTGCCCTGTTGGTTTGGGCCGCCCAGCGAGTGGTAATAGTAATCGACGGTTCCGGGTTGGTCGTCGAGGCCAGCGCCTCGGCGCTGTTTAGGGCCAGGTTGTACAGCACCTGCTGCAGGGCATACGCATCGAATTCGAGTTGGGGAAGCTCTTCGTCCAACTTGGTCGTGATGATGCACTTCTTGAACTTGCGCTGCGGCTTGAGGAAGGCGACCTGGTTCTCAATGAAACGATTAATGTTTTGCCGGGTCTTTTCCTGTTTGGGCGGGCGTGAGGAGAGCAAAGCCCCGGTAAATACCTGCATCTTGGCCAGCGAGGTCTCAAGTGTCTTCAGGCACTTGCCGATTCGTTCGGTGTTTCCGCTCTCCTGAAACATCGCCAGCAATTCCACGTTTCCCGAAAGGACCGCAAGATAGTTATTCAGCTCATGGGCGATCTCGGCCGCCATTTCTCCCTTGTTCACCAGCCGTTCACTTTGCGCCGCCTGCCGCTGAAGCTCACGGATTTCGGTCTCGTCATGGAAAATGAATAAGAACATGCTCGCCGGGGCGTCGTCGCAAGGCACAGGGGCAGCGGCCACCCGGCAGAAGACGTGGCGATCATCCCTGGTGCATATCTCTACTTCGCCTTCCCAGCGACCCTGCTCTTGCAGGATTTTCGCGATTTTGTCACATTGCTCCGGCGTACGGCAACCCAAGAGCTCGTCAATTTCACGTCCCACATAGGAGGATAGCTCAAAACCGAATACCGATGAGACAGCGGGGTTGCAGAAAGTGACCACCATCTCAGCATTGGTCACCACCACGGGAAATGGCGAGACGTCAAGCAGCCGCTGGCGGAACCGCAGGGATTCTTCCAGTTGACGATTGGCCGACTGCAACTCCTTCAAGGCGTTGTGCAGTTGTGCGGCCGAATCCTCCAGCCTTTTGTTTTTTTCTTCGAGCTGCTCCAAGCGTGCGATGTCGGCTTCTTTGACCCGCGCGGCCATAATCTTTATTATCGCCAGGGCCAGATCAGGCTCAGACCGCAAAAGCTGCATGAAACCCTCGCGGGACATCACGGCAAGTTCCGTTGGTTGGATACAGACCGCCGTGGCAAAGCGTGGCCTCTCCTCAATTACCCCCATTTCTCCGATGATCTCGCCGGGCCCACGCTGAGCCAAACGGACAGTGCCGGAGAATTCATCCGCCCCTTTCTTGACGATATCCACCAAGCCGGATTTCACGATATAGAGCTCGTCGCCTTTCTCCCCCTCGGTGAACACCACCCCCCCGGCGGGGAAGGTCTTGCTCTGCATATACTTGCGGAGTGCCTCAAGCTTATCGGGGGCCAGATCGGCCAGGAGGGGAACCGAGATCAGGATCTTTTGGGCTTGGGACAACTGGGATTCGGCCATTTTTGCTCTCCGGACGCAGCAAATCAAATGCAGCGCCAAGGCACGCTCTCTTCTCTTCTTATCGGCTGAGCGTTGAATTCTTTGACGCACGCCTGGGCAGACGCACCGGAAAGTGAACGTAAGCAAAGGGGAATCCAGGGTTAGTGAAATAGAGCCCGGAGATTGATTACCCCGTGTTTTCCGGTTGATTCCAGTAAAGACGAGAGCTTTAATGAGGACGATGAGCCTGTCCGTACATTCCCACCGGCTGGTCACCCGGGCACTGGAAGAAGACGTCGGCCGGGGTGACCTGACCACCCAGGCGATCGGGGTTGCCGGGCGGTGCGGGAAGGCAATCGTGCTGGCCAAATCCAGCGGGGTGCTCTTCGGTTGCCGCGTTTTTGAAGAAGTATTCCGCCAGCTGGACAAGGCCTTTCGCGCACGGTGGCGGATCAGGGAAGGATCGGCCTACCCCGTCGGGACCCGGCTGGCGACGCTTCACGGCAACCAGGCCGCGCTCTTGACCGGAGAGCGAACGGCATTGAACTTTCTGGCGCACCTGTCGGGTATCGTCACGCTGACGCGGAAGTTTGTAAAAGCTATTGCCGGCACCGGAGCGCGGGTGCTGGATACACGCAAGACGACTCCGGGCTGGCGGGAACTGGAAAAGCAGGCGGTCAAAGCCGGCGGGGGGGTCAATCACCGCCTGGGCCTTGATGATGCGGTAATGATCAAGAACAACCACATCACCGCGTGTGGGAGCATCGAAACCGCCCTGCAAAAGGTAAGGCAGGCGCGCCGGCGCTCCCGACGCAAGACGCCGGTCATTTGTGAGGTGCGCAGCATGCGCGAGGTGCGCCAAGCCGTGGAGTATGGCAGCGATTGGATCCTGCTTGATCACTTCGGGCCGGCGCACCTGCGCAAGGTTGTTGTTGAAATCCGTCGGTTCGAGCGCCAAAGCGGCCGCCGGATTATCCTGGAATGCTCCGGTGGCGTGAATTTGAAGAACATCCGCGCGCGAGCGCAAACTGGTGTCGATTTCCTTTCTGTGGGCGCACTAACCCAATCGGCCCCGGCAGTTGACATCAGCCTGCACCTGATATGAGTGAACAAACCCGATTACTCCCCAAACCCCTTTCCCCAGATGAAGCCGGCCGAAATAAGAAACGAGCTGAGGACAAAGATCCTGGGTAAAACGATTCATTGCTTTGACCGGCTTGATTCCACCAGCGACAGAGCATCTCAACTGGCCGAGGAAGGAGCGAAAGAAGGAACCCTGGTTCTTGCCGAAGAGCAGATAAAGGGGCGGGGACGCCGGAGACGTTCGTGGTATTCCCCTCCCGGACTGGGTATCTGGATGTCGATTATCCTGCGTCCAGAAATCGTTCCCGCTGCGGCTCCGGGACTGTCACTGGTCGCCGGGCTCTCTCTAGCGGAGACCATCACCGCGGAATTGCACACCGCTGCCGCTTTGAAATGGCCGAACGACTGCCTGCTCGGCGGTAAGAAGACCGCCGGAATCCTGACTGAGCTGTCCGCCGAGCGGGAGAAAGTGAGATTCGTCATCCTGGGGGTGGGCATCAATGTCCTGCACCAGGTTAACGACTTCCCCCCCGAGCTGCAAGAGACGGCTACCTCGCTTTCGCTGGCTACCAAACAGTCAGTCGATCGCGTACATTTTCTGCAGGAGTTTTTGTACCAATTGGAGGATAATTATCTCAATTTCAAAGACGAGGGCCTGACACCATTTATCAAACCGTATACAAGATGTTGTAGCTTAATCGGTCGCCAGGTGAAAGCACAGGTAGGCCACAAGACTGTCTCCGGCCGTGCGGTGCGGCTTGATCCCACCGGCGCACTGGTTCTGGCTCGGGGCCAAACTGAGACTATTCTGACCGCGGGTGAAGTAATTCAGGTTCGTTAAGCCCTATGGACAATGATCGGAGATAAGCAGTCGCGGAATTGCGATTCCGGCCAAAACTACTTGACCAGGCGGACGAAACAAATAAGATAAGGTTTTGCACGGAGGCTGGCGTAGCTCAGTTGGTAAGAGCGTCTGACTGTGGATCAGAAGGTCGTCGGTTCAAATCCGACCGCCAGTTCCAACGCCCCGGCAATGCCGCAAAACCACCCAAACGATCATGCCCGATAAACGCAAGCGCATCAAGCCCCGGCTGTTGAAGGGATTTCGGGATTTCATGCCGGAAGCCATGCTGGCCCGGCGCCAGCTTATCGAGACCGTGCGCACCGTGTACGAACGGTACGGCTTTGTGCCCCTGGACACCCCGGCATTGGAATACTCAGAAACGCTGACCGGTGAATACGGTGCGGAGAGCGCCAAGGAGGTCTACGATTTCACCGACCGCGGCGGCGACCGGGTAGCCCTACGGTATGACCTGACCGTGCCCCTGGCCCGGCTGGTGGCGCAAACTCCCGACCTGCCGCGCCCCTTCCGGCGGTATCAGATAGCCCCGGTCTGGCGCTACGACAAGCCGGGACCCGGCCGGTTTCGGGAATTCCTGCAGTTTGACGCCGACACCGTTGGCGTTGTGCAGATGACCGCCGACGCCGAGATTATCTCGGCCATCATCGAGTGCATGGAAGCGCTGGGCGTAAAAAACTTTCACGTACGGTTTTCCCACCGCAAGGTGCTTAACGCGCTCGTTGATTTTGCCGGGATTGCGCCCGAACGCAGCCATGATATATTCCGCGTGCTGGACAAGCTGGACACCGCCGGCCTGGAGAATGTCAAGCTTGAACTGGGACCCGGGCGCATAGATCGCTCCGGCGATCCCATCCCCGGCCTGGGCTTGGACAACAAACCGATTGAAAAGATTGAACAGTTCTTGTCAATTACCGGCCAAACACGCAAAGAGATCATTGCCCGGCTGGCCGAACTCTTTTCCCATACCGCAAGCGCCGAAGAGGGAATCCGCGAACTGGGCGAGATCTCCGATCTCCTCACCGCCGCCGAGATTGATGATCAGAAAGCGATGATCGAAGTCTCCGTCGCGCGGGGATTGGATTATTACACCGGGCCGGTGTTTGAGGCTATTCTTGATGACTTGCCGCAGTTCGGTGCGGTGTTCGGCGGGGGTCGATACGACGACCTTGTTCAACGCTTCCTCGGAGAGCAGATACCCGCAGTGGGCACCTCGGTGGGTGTCGACCGGCTGCTGGCGGCCATCACTCACTCAGGGCAGCTACAAACGCCAAAGACCACTGTAGCTGTCTTGGTCACCACAATGGATAAGAACCGCCTGGACGACTACCGGGCGATCACCCGCGAGCTGCGTTGTGCGGGCATCAACACCGAACTGTACCTCGGCAAACCAGGACAGCTCGGCAGACAACTGCAATATGCCGATCGGCAGGGAATTCCCCTGGCCGTAATCGCCGGTGAGGACGAATTCACCCGGGGTGAGATCTCGATTAAGAACCTGTGCGAAGGCCGCGCAATGGCGGATCAGGCGGAAAACCGGCAGGCCTGGCTTTCGGCGCGCTTCGGCCAGAGGACGATCCGCCGCGAGGAACTGGTCGGCTTGATCAAAGAAGTGTTGTCCACCGGCTGATACTTACACCGGCTTATCCGGTATCCAAACGGTGTGTAACATGGCACAGACGAAAACCGTGATGGTCGGGGAACGGCCGTTGAATCTGGCCAACCTGGAGGCCGTGGCCCGCCGGGGATACATAATTGATGTATCTCCCACGTGCCGTTTGCGCGTTGAGCGCGCCCGGCAGCATGTAGAACATGCTCTTGAGGAAGCTCGTGCCGCGGAAAAAGCGGGAGAGCAGATTCCGCCGCTTTACGGAGTAACAACCGGTTTTGGCGAACACAAACACTGCCTTATCCGGCCGGAAGACGCGCACCAGCTGCAGGCCAATATCCTGCGCTCCCATGCCATCGGCGTGGGTGAGACACTGGCCGATGAGGTCGTGCGCACCGTCGGTCTTTTGCGGCTAACGACGTTTGTCCAGGGACGGTCCGGAGTACGCTGGGTTTTGATCGAACGCATCAGAGACTTAATCAACGCCGAGATTATACCAGGCATCCCGGCGCAGGGATCGTTGGGCGCCTCGGGCGACTTGTGCCCACTGGCCCACTGGGCACTGGTGCTCATCGGCGAGGGCGAAGCGCAGGTGCGGGGCGTAACACTTCCCGGCACGGTAGCCCTGACACAAGCACAAATGACACCGGAGTTTCAGCTTAGCTATAAAGAGGGATTGGCGTTAACCAACGGCACCGCGGTATCGACCGCTGTTGCTGCGCTGGCCACCATTGACGCGATCAACCTGATCAAACATGCTGATATCGCCGCTGCTTGCAGCGCGGAGGCGGTCGGTGCGCCGACCCGGGCGTACGACAGCGTCGTGCATGCCGCGCGGCCCCATCCGGGACAGATCGCCGGCGCGGCCAACTTGCGCGCCCTGCTTTCGGGGAGTGCGTGGGTCAACACCTCCGACGAAGTGCAGGAGTCATACTCGATCCGTTGTGCGCCGCAGGTGCATGGTGCTTCAGCCGATGCGATAAGTTTTGCACGGGCGGTCATTGAGACAGAAATCAACAGTGTAACCGACAACCCGCTGTTTTTCGTCGAAGATGATGACCCGCCTCCGGCGGACGGCGGCGAAGTTTCCCCATACAAAGACTATTCCGCCGGGAACTTTCACGGACAACCGGTTGCCTTAGCGGCGGACTTTTTGGGACTGGCCGTTGCCGAGCTGGGCAGCATCGCCGAGCGCAGGATTCAAAAGCTTTTAGATGCGCATCACAATGCGGGCTTGCCCGCGTCGTTGAGCACTCGGCCCGGGCTGCAATCAGGGCTCATGGTGGCGCAGTACACCGCCGCGTCATTGGTTTCGGAAAACAAGACGCTCTGCCACCCGGCAAGTTGTGACTCGATTCCCACCTCGGCCAATATCGAAGATCATGTCAGCATGTCGATGACTGCCGCGCGGCATGCCGCACAGATCATCACTCACGTGGAATCGGTCATCGCCATCGAACTTTTGTGCGCTTACCAGGCACAGTGCTTCCGGCGGGGGATTCTGCCGTTGCCCGAGGACGTGCAACCGCTCGAACGGCTGCGGCCGGACCCCACGCGGAAGTTCGGTTGCGGGTCGGAAGCTGTCTTTACCGTTTTTCAGGATGTGGGTATTAAGCCTTTAGAATCGGATCGACCGCTTTCCGGAGATGTAGCACGCATCAGATCACTTATCCGCGAGGGTGTCGTTGTGCGCCGAATCGAGGAAGCACTCGGCCACACGCTTTACGAGTCGTTGTAGCTACCCAGGGATGGCTAAGAATTGTAGGTCAAAAGCCCTGTGCCTTTGACATTTCACGCATGGCGCGAAAACAATTGTCGAAACCGCAGGGGTTTCGACCTACAAACTGATCCTGTGCATCAGGCTTTCCCGTTATAGTTTTGGTGCAATATCCATGAACTGTGGTGAATGATCGAAATTGGGGAAAAGCCATTTAACTATCTTGCGCGTCTCCGTATCGATAACCAGAATCGGGCCCAGATGATTGTGCCCGCCGCAAGAAACGTATACTTTTGGCTTTTTCGGATGGAAGCGAATCTCAGCACCAAATAGGTGGCGAGGGAGTGGGGCGGTTATTGTATCCAGACCCTGGAGTGAAATTTCATCCAACAGTCTACCATTGTCGGCATCATAGACAAATATCTTCCCTGGGGTGTAGCCCCCCAAAGCGAAACCCGGATCAGTCAGGTAGACTTCCCGTCCGTCTGGGCTTACTCGCACAGCACCACACGGATGGGCTATCGAGTTCTCAAAAACAGCACTATCTCCCCATAAGTCATAGCAAAACATGGAGACCGCAGAACGTGTAATCGATGTCCCATAAACCCTGTTGCCGTCCGGATGGACGTGAAACCGTTTGATTACATAACGGCTCTCCCCATCGCGACCCGAAAAGGCTTGCCACGACTTCACCAGTTCATGCTGAGTGTAATCATAGGCCACAAAACCCGTACTGTCGAGAGCGCCCTCTGTGTGGCTCCTCAGTCCATATACAATCCCATTTCGAGTGTTGACCTGCGGCGACCCCATCCAAACAGTGTCTTGATCCTCTAATTCAAAGGTGCTGTAGTTGTAGAAGTCGACTCCCGAGCCATGAAAACCCAGTATCTGACCGATATCGGGGGTGAACGCGGCGTGTTGTTGACATGATAACTCGGCCAGAACCGTTAGACCCTGGGTATCATATATTCGCGTGCAATAGCCGGAGCCGAATGCGGCAAAGTACTCGCCATCCGGGGAAGCGGTGATCAAAACATTACTGGCGGGGTACTCGACACTGTCAATGATGCTGTCGGTCTCGGTGTCGATGACAAATATTTCCGTTCGACCAGGTGGTTCCAGTACACCCACATACAGCCGGTACTCCACCGGCTTGTGCTTAGTCGTTGTCTTCGAGCAGGAAAACCCAATGCTCAGCAATACGCTACCGAGGACCGCTACAGCCAAAAACCGCGATGCGAATCGCATCATGTCCTTCTTTCTCTGCCGGCGGCTTGAATAGCCCTGGTAACCCGTTGCACTTCTTGATCTATTGAGAATATCAGCTGGCCGGTGGAGTTTGTCAAGAAAAATATCAATGGACGTAAATTGTCAGGTTTTTTGTCGGGTACTGTCAAAGAGCGCGGATAATTGTGGGTTTTTGGGGGGACAGTGAGGATTTGGGATCTGTCTGCAGAGAGGAATACTCCACCAGGTCGCGGTGCAGATCGTTGCGGTTATCTAAAGGTGTGAATTCGCCATTTACAACATACGGTGACACTTCACGGGCGTGAAGCGAGTCAAAATGAAAACTGCCCTCCGGCGAACTAACCGTTATCACCGATGGATGCTGGGGATTTTCCGATCGCACGCTTTCGATGCGATCCCACCGGATAAAGACATCCCGCAAAGGAAAAATACCGACCTTCGGAGCGAGATAGCGTACGCCATCAATAGATAAGACGATTCTGGTTCCCTGTCGGCGGCGAGACATTGTCCGCAAAAAGAGGATTGTCGACCCCGACCACCCGGCCATGACGACCATAAGAATCCACAACTTACCCGACAACGCAGCAAGACCTTGTGGATGATGCCCCGCCACGTTCGACAAGACCATCATCACCACCACGGGAATTACAATCACCACCGCGTACATCGCCCGCAAAACGAATTTATACTTTCCGCGTAAAGCCAACGAGTATACACGCTCACCCACGAATCTCTCAGGCTCTCGCTTTTGCTTTGTCTCGGCCTGAGCCGACTCTTTTTTCTGTAACATTCTTTTCCGCAAAAGAAAAGTCAGAAAAGTTGTCAGCACAGACATAATCAAGATGATAACGACGAAAGTGAATTTCATGTTTTGTGGATCCATAGTGCCAACTCCCCGCCCGGGACAAAAGGTGCCCGGAGACATCAATAAATCATATATATAATACATATTATCGGCTAAAGTCGTCGGGGCTTGACGCCCCATCGTTCAGCCCCGGCAATATTGATCGGTTTGAAACGACAAACAGAAAGATAAGAAATGGCAGGGCAGTATATGTATCAACCCAGCATGTTGAATATAGTCTCAGCTTGCCATGCAGAGCCCGTTTTAGGCAACCATCGTCCCAAAGCGATTCCAGCGTACGCGAGAGAAGAAATGAAAGGTGTTATATATAAACGCCTTGACCACCGAAATCGGATTGGACCAGCGCCATTGCGGCGCACGAGGATCAACACCCCACGACCAATGGATAATCATCGCCTTGCCGAGAATCAGATCATACGGGACAAAACCCCAGAACCGTGAATCATACGAGCTATCGCGGTTATCACCCATCATGAAAAAATGGCCCGGCGGCACCTTGATCGGTCCGAAGTTATCGCGGGGTGACTGCGGTCCGGGGGCGATGCGCCCGGGATCCTCAAACTTGATGGACTTTGGGTTTTCAAACCTCTTCCCGTCGACGTACAGGATCTTGTTTCTAATCTCGACCACCTGTCCGCCCACTGCTACGCAGCGTTTGATATAGTTGGTGCTGGAATCTTTGGGAAACTTGAAGATGACCACGTCCCCGGGCCGGGGGTGCCGGATCGCCGGGAAGCGGACACCGACCAGCGGCAGCCGTGCACCATAAAGAAATTTATTCGCCAGCAAAAAGTCGCCGACCAGCAGCGTATCTTCCATCGATTTACTGGGAATCTTGTAGGCTTCAACTATGGACGTTTTGATGGCAAACGCCAGAATAAAAGCAATGCCGAACGACTTGGTATATTCCCAGATAACATTCTGCTTCTTTTTTCTCTTCGCCATTTTCTTAGCCATGGATATTCAATCTCCCCGTTTTGACTTCGCTTCACCTTATATACCAGAAGGTGCGGCAAATGTTTCGCTTTAATCGCCTGCCGGCTTCATTTTTCCGCTTACCGTTATCAGCGGAGGAAATCGTTAAAGGTGACATAACTGATAAAGACCAGGATAAAAAACAGCCCGATCTGCTGAGCCACCGCCCGCTGTTTGAGGGTCAACGGCCGCCTGCGGAGTTTCTCCAGAGTGAGAAACACAAGATGGCCGCCGTCCAGGATCGGGATCGGCAGAAGGTTGACGATTGCCAGATTGACCGACAGAAACGCCATCAGCCACAAAAGGTTGCCGAATCCGTGGCGCGCGGCCTCACCGGCAACCCTGGCGATAAATACCGGCCCGCCGATCATCTTCGCCGAAACCGACCCGGTAATCAACCCCCCCAGAAAGCGGAAGATCCCCTCGCCAAACAGCCAGGTGCGCTTAACACCCAGAAAGCAGGATTCGAATATCCCGACGGGGACAATTTCATATCCCTCGCCGATCCCGATCAATCCCCGGCGGACTTTTTCCCCCGCCTCATCGAGGATCATCGTATCGAGCGGGACCACCCATTCCGCGAAGGTCTGGCTTTCGCGTGACCAGGCGATAAAGAGAGAATCTCCGGGCCGGCGATGAATAATCCGGGCCATGTCGGCAAACGTCGTGACCGCGACGTTGTCGACCTCGAGGATCACATCACCGGGCCGGATTCCAGCCTGGTGGGCCGGCCCACCGTCGATCACCACCCCAACGATTACACGCGCCGCATCGATTACCGGCTTACCCTGGACATATATCAGTCCCCAGCAGAGGAAGACGGTAGCCAACAGGTTCATCAGCGGCCCCGCGATAATGACCGCGGTGCGCTGGCCAACCGTCTTCGACATAAACTCGTCCGGCGCCCCGGTAACCTTGTTTTCATCCGGGACTTCCCCTGCCATTCTAACGTACCCCCCCAACGGAATCCAGGAGAGGCAGTATTCGGTGTCGCCTATTTTCTTGCCGATCATCTTGGGCGGGAAACCGAGCGAAAAGCGTTCCACACGGATACCCACCCACTTGGCCACGAGAAAGTGACCCAGTTCGTGGACAAAGATGAGAACGCCCAAAACAAATATGGTCGCAGCAATGGTCGTCATGGTAATCCCGCGCAAGTTACTACGAGTTTCGGCCCCACATGGTTACGGCATTCAGTGTGCGGCATTGGTCCTTTTCCGCGCGGTCTTTCTTACCCAGTCCGCCGCCCAGCAACCGGCATTGTCCAACTCCTCGAGGCCCGGGCGGTCAGTTGCCCGGTGATGCTCAATCGCCCCTTCGATCAAATGCAATATATCCGGAAATGAGATTTCCTGCGCCAGGAACAATTCCACGGCGGTCTCGTCAGCCGCGTTAAAAACCGCAGGATAGGTTTTCCCCAGATTGATGACTCGCCGCGCCAGCGGTAACGAGGGAAACTTCTCTTCGTCCGGTGGCTCGAAAGTCAAATCCGCGCAACGGGCCAGGTCGAACGTCTGTCCGGGAACCGGCAGGCGGTCCGGGTACAGTAAGGCATATTGAATGGGCAACTTCATATCGGGAAACCCCAACTGCGCGACAATCGACCCGTCGGCAAAGCGCACCGCGGAGTGAATAATCGACTGCGGATGGATCACCACTTCTATATCATCGGCGGCAACATCAAACAGCCACACCGCTTCGATAATCTCGAATGCTTTGTTCATCATAGTCGCCGAATCGATCGTGATTTTCGGGCCCATCTTCCAGTTCGGGTGGGCCAGGGCTTCCACTTTGGTTATTGCAGCGAATGTCTCCACCGGCCGGGTGCGGAACGGTCCACCCGAACCGGTAAGCAGGATTTTCTCAACTTCCTGTAGACGGCTCGATTTTAAGCACTGAAAGATGGCCGAGTGCTCCGAATCGATGGGCAGAAGTTCCACACCCGCTTTCCGGGCGGCGCCGGTGACGAGTGAACCGGCAACGACCAACGTTTCCTTGTTGGCCAGGCAGATGCGTTTGCCCGACTCGATGGCGGCGAGGGTGGGGCGATACCCCGCTGAGCCGACCACGGCCACCACCGCCGTATCAGCCTGGGGGATCGCGGCGATCTTGCTCAGCGCCTGAGGACCGGAGAGCACCTCCCCGGAAAACCCGGCCAGGCCGGAGCGTAGATCATCAAGACGTGACTCGTCGGTTAAAGCCACCACGAACGGGCGGTATTTGTTGACCTGCTCGACGAGCCGCGTGGCATTGGAATACGCGGCCAGGCCCGCTACGCGCAGGCGGTCGGGATGTGCATCGACGACGCGCAACACATTCTCGCCGATTGAACCGGTCGAGCCCAGAATCACCAGTGACCGCATATGAGAACTTTCCTGTCCGGAATGGTTTTCCCAGCGTAGGGGCACCCCCGCGTGGGTGCCCTGGTTTTCTCGGGCGGCCACGTTGAGCCACCCCCCACCGGTTGTTCAGCCTAAAAGCAGCGGGCGAGGCCTTTTGCCAACCCCGCCCGTATTATACGCACCTGATGACAAAGAAAAAACTTCAAATCGTCTTATTCGGCCAACAGCGTCGCCTCGACGAGGTAAACCGGTTCCACCGGTGAGCTTTTTTCACCACTCGCACTGCGCTCGGTTTCCACCTGGTTGAACTTATCGACGACGTCCATCCCCTCCACGGTCTGGCCAAACACGGTGTACTTGCCGTCCAAGCTCGGCGTGGGCCCCAGGCAAATGAAAAACTGCGAACCGGCGGAGTTGATATCCAGGCCGCGAGCCATGGACAGGGTACCTTTGAGATGCTTTTTGTCGGAAAATTCCGCTTCAATGCTGTACCCCGGATTGCCCATCCCGTTGCCGAGCGGGCAGCCGCTCTGCAGCACAAAACCAGAAATTACACGATGGATCTTCAGTGAATCATAAAAACCGTTTTGGGTCAGATACACAAAGTTCTTACAATGCAGCGGGGCCACATCAGGCCACAATTCCAGAACGATCGTGCCCAGGGATGTTTCCAGTTTGACGCGGGGCTTTTCCCCCGGTTTGAACGTGACGGAATCGACACCGGCCCGGGACAGTTGCATCGTCGGTTCGGCCTCAGTTGGGGTTGAGGGCACAGTTTCTGCTTCCGCTTCAGCAACCTGATTTTTCTGTACCGATTCTTCTTTCTGGCAGCCAGCGGCCAGAAACACCGTGACGCTTAAGAAAACAACCAAGAGCAGCGCCTTTTTCATCTTCCACCTTTCCTTTCTTCACCAACAGTTATTGATTCTTATTTGTGTATCTCGACAGCGGATTGGCAGGTCGGCGGTTCTATTTTCGCTCCCGCAGGGAGGCAAACCCGACATCTTCCTTCAAACACCCCTCCAATCCACCGGGCAACATTGATAGAAGGTGTCCTCCGGCCTATCTTCGCTCGACGGCGATGCTTTCAAAGATCTTCAGGCGGTTCTCCGCCCGTCTCATTGAAGCTATAGCCCGGTCGAAATCCAGTCCCTCCGGCCGTTCCTGGAATCTTTTACGGACACGCTCCAAAGCCCCCTTGGCCCGTTCGATATCAATCTCGTCAGCGTATTCCACGGCGTCGGCCAATACAGTCGCCTGGTTATGGGAAACCTCCAGAAACCCGCCGGAGATGGCCATGATGATTTCGGTAGCGGTACTCTTGCGCACGGTCATCATGCCCGGCATGATCGGCGTAATCAAGGGCGCGTGGTGGGCCAGCACCCCAAGGTACCCTTTGGCCCCGGGAACGATGATCGACTCCACCTCCTCCTCAAAGAGGATGTGTTCGGGCGTCACAATCGACAGGGTGAACGTGGCCATCACGCCATTTCCTTCTTCATCCGCTCGTAGTTCTCAAACGCGTCTTCGAGGGTGCCAACCATGTAGAACGCCTGTTCGGGCAGCTCGTCGCACTCACCGTCGACCAGCCGGGCAAAGCCTTTCACGGTGTCTTCCAGCTTAACGTATTTCCCGGGTTTGGCGGTGAAGGCCTCGGCGACGAAGAACGGCTGGGAGAGGAAACGCTGAATCTTGCGCGCCCGGGCGACGATGAGCTTATCCTCCTCGGAGAGTTCCTCAATCCCCAGAATGGCGATGATATCCTGCAGGTCTTTATACCGCTGCAGGATTTGCTGGACTTTGCGCGCCACCCGGTAGTGTTCTTCGCCGACGACCGACGGGCTGAGAATCCGGGAGGTGGAATCCAAGGGATCCACCGCGGGATAAATCCCCAACTCGGCGATCTGCCGCGAGAGCACGGTCGTGGCATCGAGATGGGAGAACGTCGTGGCCGGGGCGGGGTCGGTTAAGTCGTCGGCCGGGACGTAAATCGCCTGCACCGAAGTAATCGAACCGGACTTGGTGGAAGTGATGCGCTCCTGCAGGGCGCCCATCTCGGTGCCTAATGTCGGCTGGTAGCCCACCGCCGAGGGCATGCGTCCCAAAAGCGCCGAGACTTCCGAACCGGCCTGCACGAAACGGAAGATGTTGTCAATGAAGATCAGCACGTCCTGATGCTCTTCATCGCGGAAATACTCGGCCATCGTCAAACCCGTCAGGCCGACACGCAAGCGGGCGCCGGGCGGCTCGTTCATCTGCCCGAAGACCATGCAGGTCTTCTCGATGACGCCCGAGGCGGTCATTTCGATATACAGGTCGTTGCCCTCACGGGTACGCTCACCCACACCGCAAAAGACCGACACCCCGCCGTGCTCGGTGGCGATGTTGTGGATCATCTCCTGGATGATCACTGTTTTGCCCACCCCCGCACCGCCGAAGAGCCCGACCTTGCCGCCCTTGACGTACGGTTCCAGAAGATCGATGACTTTAACCCCCGTCTCGAAAATCTCAGTCGAGGTCTCCTGCTCCTCGAGGGCCGGCGCCTCCCTGTGGATCGGAGAATACCCCTTGGCCTCGGTGATCTCGCCCTTACCGTCAATGGGTTTGCCCAGCAGGTTGAAAACACGGCCGAGGGTGACCGGACCGACCGGGACGGCGATCGGTTCACCGGTATCCAAAGCCGGCATGCCGCGCACCAGCCCGTCGGTGGAAGCCAGTGCCACGCAACGCACCATGTTATCCCCGATATGCAGCGCCACCTCGACCGTCAGGTCGATACCCCGTTCTTTATCTGTAATCTTAATCGCGTTCATCAGGGCAGGGAGACGGTCGGAATCGAACTCGCAATCGACCGTCGCGCCGATAACCTGCGCGACCTTGCCATAATTGGGTTCGGCCATCGATAACTCCTCTATATCACGTCACTTTTTCCCACTCACAAGCCAAAGACAAGTGTGATCACAGCCTCTCGGGGCAACTTTCCTTGCTTTTACTACTTCTGCAACGCCTCCACACCGCTGACGATGTCCAAAAGCTCCTTGGTGATCGATGCCTGGCGGGCCTTGTTGCGCACCAGAATCAAGTGATCGACCATTTCCTCGGCGTTCCTTGTTGCCCCACCCATCGCCACCATCCGCGCCGCATGCTCGGAGGCGAACGATTCGGCCAGCGCCATCTGGATCTTCATCATCGCATAGCGCGGCATCAAATCGTCGTAAATCGATTCCGGGTCGGGCTCAAAAATATAGTCCAGGCGGCCGGCCGCCGTGTCTTGCTTCTCCTGCTCAATATTGAGAAACTTCTCCAGCGTGATGCGTTGCCTGGTCGTGGAGATAAAGCGGGCGAACAAAAGATGCACTTCATCGGTCGTGCCTGATAGAAACCGGCTGGTCAGTTCATGCGAAAGACGCCGCACCTTTGCCAAATCCAGGTTGCCCCCGAAATCGTCAATCGAAAAGACGATCGGGTATTGGCGCTTCCCATAATAGTTGAATCCCTTTTTGCCCACGCAGACCAATTCCACGGCCTCAAGATCATACTCGGATAGAAAGGATTCGCCACGCCGAATGAGGTTGTTATTAAATGAGCCGCACAGCCCGCGGTCGGAGGTCACCAGAACCAGCGTGGTCTTTTTAACTTCCCGCTTCTCGAAAAACGGGTGCGCCACCGCCCCGGAAGCCGCCGAGAGGTTGTCCAGGATCAACTGCATTTTGTCCGCGTACGGCCGCGCCTTTTCCACCCGGGCCTGGGCCCGACGCAGCTTCGCCGCCGAGACCATCTCCATGGCCTTGGTGATCTGCCGGGTGTTCTGCACCGACCGGATACGGCGTTTGACATCGCGCAGCGTGGCCATAGTTAATCTTCAATTCCTTACGGGGCAATAATCAGGGCCTCAGCTGACGAGCGCCCGCGGGAGCGCTTAAAGACCCTTTTCCGTTTTGAACTCTTCTTTGAATTTCAGCGCTGCTTCTTTCAGCCTGGCCGCGGCGTCATCTTCCAACACTTTCTTTGTCGCAATGTCGTGCGCGACGTCCGGATACTCTTTATCGATAAAGTCGAAAAATGCCTTCTCGAACTCCCGGATATATTCCAGCGGCAGATCGTCCAAGATCCCCTGGGTGCCGGCAAAGATGATCATCACCTGTTTCTCCAGGGGCATAGGGACGTACTGGTCCTGCTTGAGGATTTCCACCATCCGCTCGCCGCGGGTCAGCTGCCTGCGCGTGACCTCGTCGAGGTCAGAGCCGAACTGGGCGAACGCCGCCAACTCGCGATACTGGGCGAGATCCAGCCGCAGAGACCCGGCGATTTTCTTCATCGCCTTGGTCTGTGCGTGCCCGCCCACGCGGGAGACCGAAATGCCGACGTTGATCGCCGGACGTATCCCGGCATAGAAGAGGTCGTTTTCCAGGAAGATCTGACCATCGGTGATTGAGATCACGTTGGTCGGAATATAAGCGGTCACGTCACCGGCCTGCGTTTCGATAATCGGCAAAGCCGTCAGTGAACCACCGCCGTGCTTGTCGTCGAACTTTGCCGCGCGCTCCAACAGGCGCGAATGCAGGTAAAAGACATCGCCGGGAAACGCCTCGCGTCCCGGCGGGCGGCGCAGCAAGAGCGACATCTGGCGGTAGGCCTGCGCCTGCTTGGTCAAATCGTCGTAAAAACAGACGACGTGCCGCCCGGTGTACAAAAACTCCTCGCCGATCGCGCACCCGGCGTAGGGAGCGATGTATTGCAACGGCGCGGGGTCGGTGGCCGAGGCAACGACCACGGTGGTGTATTCCATCGCACCGTGCTTCTTGAGCGTTTCGATAACCTGGGCCACGGTTGAGGACTTCTGCCCGATGGCCACATAGATGCAGTAGATGTCGGTGTCTTTTTGATTGATGATCGTGTCGAGGACAATGGCGGTCTTGCCGGTCTGCCGATCGCCGATGATCAGTTCACGCTGCCCGCGCCCGATGGGAATCATGGAGTCGATGGCTTTCAAGCCGGTCTGTACCGGCTCTTTTACCGGCTGCCGCTCGACAACGGAGGGGGGAATGTTCTCCAGCGGGCGGTACTTGTCGGTGGCGATCGGCCCCCCGCCGTCCAACGGTTGCCCCAGCGGGTTGACCACCCGGCCGATCAGCGCCTCGCCCACGGGTACGGAGGCGACACGGCCGGTGCGCCGCACGGGGTCTCCCTCTTTGATATTGACGTCCGAACCGAAGATAGCGCACCCGACGTTATCCTCTTCGAGATTGAGGATTAATCCCATGATATCGCCGGGGAACATCACCAGCTCCGACATCATTGCGTCTTCCAATCCCCAGACGCGGGCGATCCCGTCACCCACCTGAAGAACGGTCCCCACCGACTCCATCTGCAGTTTGGACTCGTATTTGGTAATCTCCCGGGCAATAACCGAGGAGACTTCTTCGGGTTTCAAAGCCATATCCAGCTCCTCAACAAAACAACCACGTCAGCGCCGGGCGCTAGTGCACTTTCAGAGCCATTAGCCGCTCTTTGAGCAGTTGCAGCTGGTAACGCAGGCTGGAATCGATAATCTGATTGTGCAGCACCACGACCACCCCGCCGATGATCTCCGGATCGACCCGTGTTTCGGCTTGCACTTTCTTCCCGGTGAGCTTTTCCAGCCGGGCCGTCAGACTGGACAAGGATTCACCCGGCAGGGAAATCGCCGTGGTGATCATTGCTTTAACCACGCCGATCTCGGCGAGATACAACTGCTCATAATAGTCGACGATCTCGGTAAGGAACGAAAGCCGCCGCTTCTGGTTGAGCACGACTAAGAACTCATAGACGGGCCGCAAGACTCGCGTAAAGAACGCGGCCTTGATCACCTCCGCCTTGTCGGCGTCGGCAATCTGCGGCGCGCGGACAAACGACAAAAACTTGTCGTCGGACTTGACATACTCGCGGATGGCCCGCAGATCGTTAAAGAAGTCCTCAACCTGGTTAGTTTTCCGGGCCACGCGGAACAGGGCGGTGCCGTACTTTTTGGCCACCTGCGCGCCGATCATTTCGCCGTCTCCACCTGGTCAATAAAGTCGTTGATCAGCTTCCGGTGTCGCTGGTCGTCGAGCGACTCGCGCATGATCTTTTGCGTGGCCGCCAGCGTCATGGCGACGATTTCCTCTTTCAACTGTACCCGGGCGGTGGCAATGTCGCGAACGAGGTCACCCTTGGCTTTTTCAATGATCCCGCGGGCCTCGGTGTGGGCCTGTTCTTTGATTTCCGCGCTTACCCGGCGGCCTTCGCCGATCGCCTCCTGGATTTTCTGCCGCGCCTCCACCTCGATGTTTCTTATCCGTTCCTCGTAGTCGGTCACCAGCTTTCCGGCGGCCGACTTGGCCTGGTCGGCTTCGTCAAAATCGGTGCGGATCTTCTCGCGACGGTCCTCCAGCATCTTCAACAGCGGCTTGAAGGCATACCGTTTCAAGATCCAGAAGGCGATCAGGAAACCGACGATGTGGGTGAGGATTTGTGCCAGCTCGACCTTCATCTTCATCCTTCCTGGTTTAGGGAACCAAACCAGTGTCCGCAAATCGACCCAGCAGGCCGACCTAGTGAACTCGGTCCATGAACAAGAACACGGTCGCCAGGGCGTAGATCGTCAGCGCCTCGATCAGCGCGCAACCGATGATCATGCCCACCTGGATCTTGCCGGCGGCTTCCGGCTGACGCCCCATCGCCTCCATCGCCGCGGAGACCGCGCGCCCCAGGCCAAACGCCGAACCTACAGCGGCAATCGCCACAGCCAACGGCAAGGCGAAGGCTAATGCAGTTGGAACTCCCATTGCACCCTCCGAAAATGTCTAAAGGTTAACAAACCTGTTTATTCCCTCGATCAATGGTGCTCCTCGTGCGGGAGCATCATCGAAAAATAAATCGTCGAGAGCAAGGTGAAAACCAAAGCCTGAATCGTCCCGGTAAGGATGGCCAAAAAGATGAAGGGGACGTGCAACGGCAGCCCGATCGGCAAATTCAAAAACGCCAGCGCGGTAATCCCCAGTCCGGCAAAGGCGGCGATCAGGACGTCCTCCCCGGTGATGTTCCCGAACAAACGCAAGGAGAGCGACAGCGGCTTGGCAAACTCTCCGAGAATGTGAATAGGCAGGTTGAGGGGAACCAGAACCCACTGGATGACAGTCGTTGGCGAGCCGGCAAAGTGGTGCAAGTACCCGCCCAATCCCAGCCGCCGGATGCCGGTGTATTGCACGTACAGGAAAACACTAATGGCCAGCGAGACGGTAATGTTATACCCACCTCTTACTCCCCCGGTGGGCGACATGAATCCCGGTATCAGACCCAGAAGATTCATGCACCAGATGTAAAGGAACAATGTCCCCAGAAATGGAGTGAAATGCCGGGCATCTTTCCCCAAAATCCCGGCGAAAAAGTTGTCCAGGCCTTCTACTGCCATTTCCATGAAATTTTGCAGCCCGCCGGGGATTAAAGATGCCCGGCGGCTGGAAAGAAATGCCAAAATCGACAGGCCTGCCCCGACAACGAACGCAAAGAATATGTTCTCCCAGTGATGCAAGAACGCGACGATAACATTGTCATGAAACCAGTGCGACAGCAAGGTGACTATGTTGGGCAGTTCGGGCGGCCCGGCGACCTCTTCGGTACCGCCTTCGGTGAGCGTCATTACCGGGTAGAGCCATTTAAAGAAGAAATGACTCATGTTATCGCACCGTTGGCTTCAGGTTTCGCGGCGGCCCGGACTTCTCCAGCCGCTCGTTGAGCAACCGTCCCAGCACTTTCAACACCGCCACCACAAAAAGCAGGCTGAACCCGATCAAAAATGAAAGCACCGAAAGCTTGCCATACGTTAGCAGGAGGTAAGCCACAAAATACAAAACGGGAAACTTAATCAGTGCCAGGAGCGCCGCTTTCTTCTTGTTTGGCATCTCCGGTGTCACCACGGTAACGATCAACTCGGCCAGGAAATGAAAATTGGCAATACCCCAGGCGGTACCGATAAAGACCCCCAGGCCGAAGCGCCAATGATAATAGGCAGATATAAAAAGAAAAGCCAGCGTACCCAGAACTCCCGAGGTGACCATCACCCGGCGGATAAAGTCCAACCCCAACGCCTGCATAAAAAGCCTGTCCTTACTCAATGTCGCGGCCGGCCTTCCGAATCAGCCGATATGTTTCTCTCCCCGCGGCGATAAATCCCAGAATCAATAGTATTATCGTAAAGACCGGTTCTGTGTTGAGCCTGCCGTCCAGCCAGTGTCCCGCAATGTACCCGATGAAGGGGCCAACTGCCAGAAGGGTCGGAATGGCAGTGAGAATCCCGATCTGCCTCATCCAGTCGGCGCGTTCATCTTTTTTGGCCAACGCTTACCGACGCTTTCCTGCGGCCCCCGTTAACCGTAACCCGCACAAGAGATTATACGCCACCCGGCCCCCCACCAGACAACTCGCGATTATGCCATCACCCGGGGACAAAGTCAAGAGTTTTATTTCCGCCCCGATAATAACGACACACTGTTAGCAAATCACGGCCACGCCGTATCTTGCCGCCGGGCCCTGGCGTTTTGCGGGCAGGAAGAGGTCTACCGGGCAAATGTTTCCCGCAGCACACGCACGACCGGCTCGGGCACAAAACGCGAAATATCGCCGCCGAAACGAGCAACGTCTTTAATTATGGTAGAAGAAAGGTAAGTATATTTCTCATTGGGCATCAGGTATACGGTCTCGATACCGGGGGCCAGGCGACGGTTCATCAGGGCCATCTGGAACTCGAACTCGAAGTCGGAGACCACTCGCAGGCCGCGGACGATGGCCGTGGCCTTTTTCCTTGTCGCGAATTCGGCCAGCAAACCAGTGAAGGTTTCGACGCCAACGTTTTGGAACTCTGTCAGGCTCTCCCGGACCATAGCCAGGCGTTCATCGACATTAAACAGCGTATGTTTTTCCGGGTTGTGCCCCACGGCGATAATAAGATAGTCAAACATAGACAACGCGCGCCCGATCAAGTCCACGTGCCCGTTGGTGATCGGATCGAAAGTGCCGGGGTATATCGCTGTGCGCCGCCGAACGTTCATCAGTGCACCAGGGCCAAAATGACCTTGCCTCCGGCCAATGGTAGTGTCCTAACCGTTCTCCAGCAATCGGAAAAATGTCAAAATCGCATCGCCGATCCGCCGGCGGCGGACGACTTCCCACCCGGGAGCCTTCCCTTCAGGAACCTCCTTTTTGTGATGCCGGAGGACGAGCCGGCCCCCGACAGCCAGGATTTTCCCGTCTTGAATCGCAGTTAGCACCGGGGCGGCAAAACCCCTAAAGTACGGTGGGTCAACAAAGACCAGATCGAACCGCTCACCGCGTCGTGCCAGTTTACGGATCACCCGGCAGGCGTCACCGCCGATAAACTCCAGTCGGTCCTCAATGCCCAGGGAGGATATGTTTTTTTCCGCAGCGATGCGGGCGCGTCGGCTGATATCGACTAAAACGGCAAACCGCGCTCCCCGCGACAACGACTCGATAGCCAGGGTGCCCGATCCGCAAAAGAGATCAAGGACGCGAGTGTTGATGATTTCGCCGGCGAGGATGGAGAATAAGCTTTCCTTGACCCGGTCCAGGATGGGCCGCGTTCCCAGGCCTTTGACGGCCCGCAAACGGCGCCCCTTGAACTCACCGGCAATTACACGCATGGCAGCAAACCTGCCTAAGGGACGTGGATAACCGAGCGGAGCTTATCCAATTTTTTTGGCCCGATTCCGGAAACACAAAGCAGACTGTCCACCACGGGAAACGGCCCGTGGCGGTCACGGTATTCCATGACGCGCGTGGCCAATACCGGCCCGATCCCCGGCAGCTTGACCAGATCGGCATAATCGGCGGCATTGATGTCCAACCGTCCTCCGGTCCATGGGGATGCGGGCGCCTCGGCGTGACCGGCAGCCGTCGGTTCCGCACTCGCCGGGGAAGCGGCATCATCGTCAACTGCCCGGGGAATCGTATACGTCTCGAAGTACACCTGCGGCGCGGGCCGGACAAGGCGTTTGTACAAGACGATCCCCGTGCTAAGCAAAACCACAACGGCCAGCCCGGCGGCGATTTTGCTTTCGGCCGGGGTAAACCCGACCGGTCCCCTGAACATGGTGCGTTTGCGCATCGGAATCACCTACCGACTGTACATAACCGCCGCCACCACCCGGCCCACCTTGGCCAGAGATTCTGCGGAACACTTATCGGGTGTATCGGCGTGCGTGTGCCACGGCGGATATTCAAAATCAATTATATCAACCGCGGGGATTCCCTTTTGCAAAAGTGGAATATGATCGTCGTAAAGCGAATATCTGGCAAACCGGTCAAATTCCGTGACTCCCATCTCTTCAGCGACAGACCATACGCGGTCAACCAGTTCCGGCGCATAACGCGTCGAATACACCTCCGGCCCCACGCGCAAATCGGCATCGCCCACCATATCGAGCAATATGGCGAACTCGTACGTCTCGGGATTAACGTTCTGGCTAAAATATTTCGAGCCAAGCAGGTACAAATCAAGCCGTCCCTCGGGGCCATAATCCTCACCGTCGAACAGGATTATGTCGGTGGATACCGGAGGCCGCTTAAGCGAGAAGAGTCGGGCCATCTCGAGCAATACGGCCACGCCCGAGGCGCCGTCGTTCGCCCCAAGAATCGGCTCGTCGCGCCGGGCGGTGTCGGGATCATGCTCGGCAACAGGCCTGGTGTCCCAGTGCGCGCACAGAATCCGCCGTTTTTCTCCCCGGCCAAAGCGGGCGATGATGTTGGTCATCTGCAACCACACATTACGCAGTGAATCAAAATGCTCAAATCGTTGCTCAATGACCGTATCCGCCAGCGAACGCAAACGCTCAACCAGCCAAACACGGCAACTGTCATGTGCCGGGCTGCCCGGCGGACGCGGGCCGAATTCACACTGCGCGACGAGGTCAGCCATCGCTTTTTGGCCGTCAAACGGCGGCGGCGCCACCGAACAGCCAAACGAGAAAATGGCGGCGGCTGGGATTAATAAGGCAAGGCGCAAGCGGCAGGGCATATCATCTCCCGTGATTAAGCTCCTTTAGGAATATAAGGTTCCTGGCAGACTCCGACAAGCCTCGACTCAAGCACAGCCCAACACCGATGCCGGTACATCACCCAGGCGAAGCGTCGGATGGGCGCAAAAGAAAAATTCATTTTTTTGTTTTTTTTTGTTGCGCTCGTTTGGCCGGATTTGTAGTAATGCCCCCCGAAGGGGGGTTTTTGACTGTCAGGGCAATAGACAACTAACGGCGTTTGGAAAACGCCACAAACGAACCATTAATGTATGGGAGGGTTCCATGAAGTTAGGTAAAGTGCTATTGCTGGCAACAGGAATGTTGCTGCTCGTGGGTGCGCAGGCGTTCGGCCAGCCCAACATCACGGCGGGAACCATCGAGATCGGCAACTCCGTCGGGTTCCAGATGAACAAGGCCACGGATGAAATCGAAGGCGCGGATGACGTAGACTACACCGCCACCTCTATCGAGCTCATGCCACGGATCGGTTATTTCTTCACGCCGAACATCTCCGCCGAAGCCACCTTGCTGGTGCGCTATAACAAATCGAAGATGGAGCAGGGTGATAACGAATCCGAATATTCCACGACCAATATGGGCTTGATAGCTACCGGGCAGTACCATTTCGTCGGCGAAGGCAATATGGTGCCCTATGTCTTCGCCGGTGTCGGCATGTATACCAACTCCTACGACACGGGCGCTGAGGGCGACAACCCCGAAGGTACCGAAGAAACATCCTTGATTCTCCCGGCAGCCGGCGCGGGAGTCAAGTGTTTTATGGGTGATCATCTCGCTATCCGCGCGGAGGCAAGGCTCATGCTCATCTCCAATCAGAATGGAATCGAAGACCGGAGCGGCATGGACATTTCTTTCAACGTCGGTGTGTCGGGTTTCATCGGGCAGAAGTAAGTCAGCGTGGCAAACCAAATGCCCCGGCTGTGGCTTACCCGGCCGGGGTTTTTTATTGACAGCCAAGAAAAATCCAAGGGCAGCCTCGTAGACACTTTGCCTGCCGGGACGCAGTCGTAGTCGATGGCCGGTTTGTGGCAGAAGCACTTCGGCTTATGCCCTACAAAGGACCTATCCAACCTGGGGGTACCGTGAGTTGGGCGCCGCCAGCTGTTCTCCTTCTACATTTACTGGCCAATTTGCGTATCATAACACAAGTCAAAAAACCGTAGGGCAGGACCCGGCAGTGGTCCTGCGATCCTGGTGAAGCATATGGCAGAATGCAAAACCAGCACAGGCACCAAGCGGCCGCTGACCAGCTTCGCCACCCTCGGTGGGTGAGCGGGAAAACTGGGTCCGGTGGACTTAGCGGCGCTGGTTAAGAATATCGATTTCGGGTCGCCCCCGATGTCCTGGTGGGGATAAAGACCGCCGATGATGCCGGGGTGTATCGGCTGATGCCCGACGTGAATTTAATCGTCACCGCCGATTTCATTACGCCAGACGTAGGTCGAAACCCCTGAGCCCTGCGCAGCAAGCGCGGGGCGTGGTTTCGACAAAAGACTCAAAATGAAGAACCCATGCCCACCCTGTTGGTAGCGAAGCTGGTCGCCACGCTGGAACATCAATACCGAAGATATACCTGTAAACGGCCATCGGTCAGCCCAAAGGCTGACACGCACATCATATGACTTATATCACAGCCTTTCCCCGGTGGCCTGGTCGAAGAGATAACATTTGTCCAGCGGGATGTCAAAGAAGATCAGGTCTCCCGGCTCGAGGTTATGCTCAGCATCAAGGAAGCCCTTCAGGCGACTTGCCTTCCACTCGAACCCAACCCAACTGCCGGAACCGATGAACTCCACGGTGAGAACCTTGCCTTCGAACTCACCTTCTGTGGGGGAAAGCATGAGATCCTCGGGCCTGGTGCCCAGAACGACGTCACTATTCGTCGGCGATTTCTCTGACTGAAGATCAAAGTCAACGCCGTTTACTGTTACCTTCAGGTGATCAGTCGCCTCCACCCTACCGGGCAGGAAATTCATCGGCGGGCTGCCGAGAAAACCGGCAACGAATATGTTGGCCGGCTTGGCATACACCTCGTCCGGCGCCCCACACTGCTGGACTTTACCATCAGAGAGGACAGCGATCCGCTGAGAAAGACCCATCGCTTCTTCCTGGTCGTGGGTCACATAAATCGTGGTAATTTTCAGCCGCTGGTGCAGGCGCTTGAGCTCGGCGCGCATCTCGATGCGCAGTTTGGCATCCAGGTTGGACAGCGGCTCATCCATCAAGAAAACCCGTGGCTGACGGATGATCGCCCGCGCCAACGCCACGCGCTGCCTCTGGCCGCCGGAGAGTGCGCGGGGCCGCCGGTCAATCAGCTTCTCGATCCCGAGGATCGCCGATACGCGTTCGACTTCGGATTTGATTTTCTCTCGTGGCGTTTTGCGCATTTTCAAGGGAAAGGCGATGTTATCGAAGACCTTCATGTGCGGATACAGGGCATACGATTGGAAGACCATCGCCACGTCCCGCTCGCGGGTGGGTACCCGGTTGATCGGCCGATCATCGAAAAAGATCGTGCCCGCCGAGGGTGCTTCCAGTCCGGCGATCATATTCAGAATCGTCGATTTTCCGCACCCGCTCGGCCCGACAAAGGTAAAAAACTCGCCGTCTTCGACGGTCAAATCCAGGCCTTCGATGACCGGCGTTAAGCCGAAAGACTTGGCAACACCCTCAAAGCGGACCTGCGCCATTTATCATCCCTTGATCGATCCCGCGGTTAACCCTTCCACGATACGCCGTTGAAATGCAAACACCAGAACGACCAGCGGCAAAGTCACAATGATCGATGCCGCCGCGATGTCCCCCCACGGCATCTCGTGCAGCCCGGGGAACAACGCGATTTCCACCGGAATGGTACGCGATCTGGTTGTTGAGGTAAAGGTCAAGGCGAATAAAAACTCATTCCACGAATAAATAAACACCAGTATCGCCGTGGCAAACAACCCCGGCGCGGCCAGCGGGACAAACACCCGCACAAACGTCTGAAACGGGCTGCACCCGTCAACGCGCGCCGCGTGGAAAAGTTCGCGGGGAACGCTGCGGAAAAAACGGGTCAGGATCCAGACGGTCAACGGCAGTGAAAATGTTGTATACGTGAAGGCAAGCGCCCACGGAGTATCCCGCAGTCCCAGCGTGCGAATGATTACATAAAGCGGGCTGACCGTAGCGATCGGCGGGAACATGGAGATCGACAGCACCGCGCCGAGGATAAATGCCTTCCCGACCACGGGCAGCCGGGCCAGCGCAAACGCCGCCAGCGAACCGATGGCCAATGCAAAACCCGTAGTCAACATCGCGACAAGAGCGCTGTTGAAAATAATCCGCAAAAAGGGCCGTCCGGCAAACACCGCCACATAGTGCACAAAGGTCAGGTGATGTGGCCAAAGCGGCGGCAGGCGCGTAATCTCGGCGTCGGGTTTCAACGAGGTCAGGAACTGCCAGAAAAGCGGGCCCAGACAAAATACCGCCAGCCCGATCAGTACAAGATAAAACGCAGTCTTTTTCATCTTCTCGCCTGACCACTCAGGAGGCGGATGTAAAGCACGCTGATTAACCCCACGCACACAAAGACAACCACCGCCAGCGCCGACCCATACCCGAACTGCAAAGTTTGAAAAAGAGATTTATAGGCATAAATAGACAACGTTTCGGTAGTGTTGGCCGGGCCGCCGCCAGTGAGCACATAAATCGCATCGAAAATACGAAAGGCATCGAGCGTACGGAACAAAAGGACCACCAAGATCGTCGGCAAAAGAAGCGGCAGAGTAACCCGCCAAAAGGTCGCCCATCCGCCGGCGCCGTCAATGCGCGCGGCGGCGTACAGCTCCCGAGGAATGACCTGCAATCCGGCGGTTAAAAGCAGCACGACAAATGGTGTGGTCTTCCATACGTCCATGAAAATGGCCGCGTTCATCGCCCAGAACGGGTCGCCCAGCCAGTTGACCTGCGTGCCCAACAGGTAGTTGAGCACGCCGAAATCGGTGTTGTACATCCATTCCCACATCCGGGCGGAAACGACCGTGGGGATGGCCCAGGGCACCAGAATAATTGCCCGCATCATCCCGCGTCCCCGGAAAACACGATTGAGCAAAAGGGCAACGCTCAACCCAAGAATCATTTCCAGGGTCACGGAGACGCCGGTAAAATACACCGTATTCTTAAGGGCGTTCCAGAACCGGGGTTCGGCAAAAAGATGTTGATAATTGGCCAGGCCAATGAACTCGGAAACACCAAAGATCGGGTTTTTCCGGCACAAGGAAAACCAGAAGACCAACACGACGGGGTATGCCGCGACCAACAAAAGCGCAGCTCCGGCGGGGAAGACCATCACCTCGCCGCGGTCTTTCATCGGCTAATCTCCCATCTCGAGAACTCGGACGATCTGCTTGTGCGCCGATTGCAGCGCTTCGCTCGGCGTCCTGATTCCCGAAACCACCGCGGAAAACTCAGGCTGGAGGACCTGCGTGATCATCATGTAATAGGGACTCACCGGGCGCGGCCGGGCGTGCGTGAATACGTCGTAAAGCATCGCGAAAAACGGCTGCTCGCGCAGCAATTCGGGATCGTTATATAATGCAATACGCGTCGGTTTGTACCCGACAGTCAGGGCCAGCCGCTTCTGGATGCGGGGTGAAGTCATAAATTCAATGAATTTCTCCGCGGCCTGCGGATGCTTTGAGTTGCCATTGACCCCCAACTGCCACCCGCCGAGCGTGGAAGCCGATTCAAACCCCGGGAAAGCGGGAAGCTTGCACACCCCAACCTTGCCTTTTATCGCCGATCCTTCCTGCTGAAAGATATTCCAGGCGTATGGCCAGTTACGCAGAAACAACGCCCTGCCGTTGCCAAAGATGTGCCGCGTCGGCTCCTCAATCATGGTCGTCACCAGCGCGGGTGAGACCTGGTATTCGGTAATCAGATCACGCATAAACTGGAGGGCCTTGACATTTTGCGGGCTATTCAAGACGACTTCTCCATTTTGTATAACCTCCCCCCCGTGGCTCCAGAGATATTCCAGCGCATTGCAAACCAAACCCTCATACTGTTTGCCCTGCCAGATAAACCCGTACAGCTCGTCTTCCTGCGCTGTGACCGCCCGGGCGATTCCGACCAATTCGTCCCACGTCTGCGGGGGGGAATAGCCGTACTCTTGCAATAGGTCTTTCCGGAAATACAACAGCCCGGCGTCGATATACCAGGGAATGGCGTAGATTTTCCCCTCGTATGTGACCGCCTCGATGGGGCCATGGAAGAATTTTTGTCGTTCGGATTCGCCGAGCAGGTGCGACAGATCACGCAGCCAGCCCAACCGGGCAAACTCGGCAATCCAGATGACATCCATGCTCAAGACGTCGAAGTCGGCCGACCCTGCTCCCAGGTTAATCACGTAGAATTGGTGTTGTTCATCGGTTGAGGCAGGCAGCGTTTCATCTTTCACTCTGATGCCGGGGTTTTCGGCTTCAAATACGGCGATAATCTCGGCCAGCTTGGCCGGATCGCCGGCGATCTTGCCGTGCTTAAAAAGAATCGTCGTTATCCCTTCACCACCCGGTTCCCGATCCGATCCACATCCAAACAACGTCAGGCTGCCGGCGAAGAACGCCACTAACCACGGCCACCGGAGGGGCGGCACCGATCTCCCGGGAATTCGCTTTGGTTTTGACATCATACCCACTCTGTTTTGCGGAGCAAGCCTGCTCCTTTGACAAGGCCGGGCCGCACAGGTTGCCCTGCGGACTCCGCCAATAGTCCAAAGGCTTCCTGAAGAAAAACTAAAGTCAATCGGCGCCCGGAGAAAAGGCAAAAACGCAACTGGCGGTGTGTACCCCGGTCGGCCCAAGCGGACGGCACTCTCACTGACTTCAGGTTACACCTTGGATACCAGCGGGTCGGACTTCTTGCACACCACGTGTTCGCAGTAAGCATCGCCGGCGGGAATGCAGTAGCTGATCCGGTAATCCAGTTCCGGGGAGAGCGAGCGCACGAGGTTGACCTCCATCGAGGTGTGCGCCCGGCAGATCTCCGGCCGGTCGAACGGGTACGGACACCGCTCGATCTTGATCGCCACGCGGTCATCGGAAAACTCGGTGACCTCGGGATCGGAGTTCATCAATTCAAAAACGTAAAGGAGAAACAGGGCTGTGGATTTCACGTCGTTGCGTTTTACCCGGTCGCGCGCGCGGGCGGAAATCTCGCGCCCGTACTCCGAGGAAATCTCTTCGATTAACTTGAGTCCTTCTTCGCCAAAGCGGTCGTAAATCGCGTCATAAATCGCCTTGATCCGCGACGTTAACGCAGCTACGATACTCCGATACTTGCGCTCCAGTGGGATTTCGGGGAACTCCACTCCCGGGGGCAGCTTAGCCATAATCTTCTCTCCAGTCCGACGTATTTACCTCGTGCCAAAATAGAAGACCTCGATGCCGGCGCAAGGGCATATTGCAGATTGTGCCAATTCGCCGAGTGATGTTCTACCCTCAAGCCGAAACGTGGTAGCCGCAGCAAGAGTTGTCCTAGAGGATTTTGTCCTTGCCTTCGCCCGATGCAATTAGTAGATTGTGATTAGGTTACTGACGGCAACCGTACGGCAGGTAAAAACGGCACCCCCTTTGCGTTCTTTACCCACGAAAGCGGGTGGATTACAATGTGCGGCGCAGTTAGGTGGAGTGGTAAGTTCCCTTTTACCATCAGGTTACAGTATCTCGGTTCCGGCACCCTCGCTCGTACTCAAGTCTAGCCTGCCGCACACGGTTTTGCAGTTACCGCACGGATTTGCAAAATAGTAATCTGAGAGGGGCATTATGTCCCGGTTGGTTTCATCGACGGTAGCCAAGGTCACCTGGCGGCTCGGTCTGGCCATCATTCCGAGCTTTGTCGGATTGGAGATCCGCAATGCTTTAGAGCAAGCCGATCGGCCTGCCGAGGTGCAGATATTGGCGACAGATGAGATCATCGACTCGTTTTTGACGGCTGATGTCAACCCCGCTTATAATTCTCTGCGGCGATGCGTTGTTCAATGCGGAGACCGCATTAACCGGCACACAGAAAGTCCCGACCTTGCTGCGGCCGGAAGTAAACGGCCAGAAACCTCTTATGAAATGCGTGCGAATGTGTATCGCAAGTTGTCCGCGTCGCAGCCCCGGACGCTTCGTCGCATGGACGGGTTCCGGACACGCTTGAAAGCCAATCTTCGTCAAGAAGAGCAGGAGTCTCTTAACCTTCGCCTGCGAATGGAAGAATACCAACGCTCGGCACACGCCGAAAACGACGAGTTGCAATACTTACAGGCCCGGCTCGCCCACTGCTATCAGGGGCAAGGCCTGCATGCAGACTTGGCGGCCCTCCTCGATCAATACGAACAAGAGGTCAGGCAATTATTCTGCTTGGCCGCCGATGCCGAGAACCTCTATGCTGATTACGTTCGCCGTCTGCGTCTTGAACGGGACATGCGTTCGGCGAGGTTCGTGCCGCTTCATCCTCTCGATTTATCCGGCCGGGCCTGGGAGGTCCTCTCCGTTCTCCGAGAGACTGAGCAGGCAATCGCCCAAACACTGGAAGAAATGGCTAAATACGATCAGAGCATCGACGGAGCCCACCAATTGAGAGTCCTGTCCTGGGCAGACGTCGCATCCCTCATCGTAATACTTGAACTCACCTCCGAGCCCCATCCTACGCAGCACGATAACCCGATCATCCACCTTTTGTAGGGCGCGGCCCCATGTGACCGCCCAATTTCCCCAGAGCCAGAAGGGCGCACGGCCGTGCGCCCCTACGGGTTCATCCGATGAGCGAGCGGACTATCGACCGGCCCGATGGTTATCGATTAATGGCCAGGTCTTGCCGTAGATCAGGTTCCTGATATGGTCTTGCGTCAGGAAGTCGTGCGGGAAACCCAATTCGATGGCGCTGGCCGCGGAGAGCTGTTTCTCGTGCTCATCGCTTAACTGCCAATCAAGACAACCGAGATTCTCTTTGACTTGAGCTGCGGTGCGCGCGCCGATGATGGGAATGAATAACCCCGGTTGTCGCCGTACCCAGTTGATCGCCACTTGCGCCGGCGGGTGGCCTGTCTCTTGGCTGACCTTTCTGACTGCCGCCGCGATCTTTAAGTTCCGCTGGCTTAACCTTCTTTCCGATGGCTCGCGTTTTTGGTCAGCTTTGGCATCCTGATCGGGATCGCCGGTGTATTTCCCGGTTAAAACGCCCCCACCAATCACCGCCCAGGGCGTGACCGCCATGTCAAACGCGCGCGCCATCGGCAGTAACTCACGTTCCGGCGTCCGCTCAATTAAGCTGTACTCGATCTGCAGGCCGACAAAACGGCTCCACCCCCGCAAATCGGCGAGTGTATTGGCCTGCGCGACAATCCAGGCCGGGGTGTCGGAAATCCCGATATACAATACCTTGCCTGCGCGCACCAAATCGTCCAGGGCACGCATGACTTCATCCACCGGCGTCAAATAATCCCAGGCATGCAGCCAGTACAGATCGATATAGTCGGTGTTCAGCCGCTTGAGGCTGGCGTCGACCGACTGCATCATGTTTTTGCGATGGTTGCCGCTGGCATTCGGATCATCAGAGTCCATACTAAGAGTAAACTTGGTGGCGACGACGAAACGTTCACGCTCGGTGCTGATAAACTCACCGACGTATTTTTCACTGCTCCCCTCGGTGTACTTGTTGGCCGTGTCGATGAAGTTTCCCCCATGATTGACAAAGGCGTCGAATATTTTGCGGCTTTCTTCTTTCGAGGCTCCCCACCCCCATTCCTCGCCAAACGTCATTGTGCCCAGACAAATCTCCGACACCCGCAATCCAGTTTTGCCCAACAGCTTGTACCGCACGACTTATTCTCCTTTCCATCCGGGCATTATTGCCTCATTTAACAAAATCATGGAATATATTCTTTCCCGCGCAGTCAAGTTGAGATCACCGGGCAGGGACCGTCGGGAAAAGACCCGATGATCGCACGTTGGGTGGACTTATGCCGGGATCGTGCTGGCCGGACAAGAACGCCATAGTCAGGCGGTCGTCCGGAACGCGGCATCTGCCCCGCGCGATCCTACTTGCACGAGCGCCGTCGAGAACCCGTCCTAATAGGAGGCTTTTTCCGTACGGCTGCACGGTGAATGTTTGCGCCGCGCGACGCTGATGAAGCCCTGCTACGCGGCCGGCCGGGAATTGCCTTTTGTTTCCGGCGGATAACTTTCTTCGGATACGCCAGCTCACCCGCCGATGGGGCCAACTCCTCGGTGATCCGCACTAACCAGTTGTCGTCGGCCATATCTGCCAGCGAATACCGATTAAGGACTTCTTTGATTCGGGTATTGATCATTACCCAGATCGGCCGGGTCTTGCAGTCGGGAGACCGGTCACAATTCTCCGGGCACAGCACGCAATCAAGCACGCTAATCGGGCCGACAGTCGCTTCGACGATCTCCGTTAGCTTGATCTCCTCGGGTGGCCGGGCCAGTACGTATCCCCCCTTCCTCCCGCTCAATCCGCGAACCAACGAAGCATTGCGCAATGAAATCATCAGCTGCTCCAGATAGCCGTGCGAGAGATCATTCTCTTCGGCAATCTGCCGCAGGTGAACCGGGTGGGAACCGTCGTAACGGCGGACGAGGTCCACCATCAGCCGCAACGCATAACGGGCACGAGTCGATATTCTCATAACAAACCCATATAAATCCCAGCGGATTTATTTGCCAAGCACAAATTGCCCGTCCCCGGTTGTTGGCCAGCGCACCACAATCGTTCTTGACAGAATAGCTTGCCTGATCGGCCGAAAACCACCCATACCCGGTCACGTGCCCTCCATGTTGTTCAAAGCGCAGAGCTTAGATCTTTATTCTCCGGCAGCCTCACCCGTGGCCGTCCCTATCGGCAAGCGCGCAACGCGCAAGGAAAATGATTGCTTTTAGGCAATGCTAGGGTGTATACTAAAAGGTTTGCCGTTCGATGGGCAAAGGTGGAGTTCTGCCGGCTTGTATCGGGCCGGTACCGGCTGAGTGCTTTCTCGCCGGGCAAAGCGGGGCCGCGTTGGACGAAGGTTTTTTGGGATGCAGTCGAAGTTCATATACATCAAGGGCGCGCGCGAGCACAACTTAAAGAACATCGACCTGAAGATTCCGCGCGACAGGCTGGTAGTGATCACCGGGCTGTCGGGTTCCGGGAAGTCCTCTTTGGCCTTCGACACAATTTACGCCGAGGGGCAGCGGCGCTATGTCGAATCGTTGTCGGCGTACGCCCGCCAGTTTCTGGGATTGATGGAAAAACCGGACGTCGATTTCATCGACGGGCTCTCCCCGGCCATCTCAATCGAGCAGCGCTCCGCCGCCAAAAACCCGCGTTCCACGGTGGGCACGGTCACCGAGATCTATGACTACCTGCGCTTGCTTTATGCGCGCGCCGGCGTGCAGCACTGCTGGAAATGCGGCAAGAAAATCAGCCACCAAACCGTCTCCCGCATGGTCGATGAGCTGGAGAGGCTGGCCGAGGGGACGCGTTTCCAGATCCTTGCGCCATTGGTTTCCGGGCGCAAAGGCGAGCACCGCGAGGTCTTCGAGCAGGCCAGAAAACAGGGGTTTGTCCGGGCCCGGGTGGACGGCAAGGTGACCAGATTAGACGAGGCCCCGGCCTTGGATAAAAAGAAAAAGCATGCGATTGAAATTGTCATCGACCGGCTGGTGGCCGGTGGCAGGATAAAAACGCGTGCCGCCGACTCGCTGGAGACGGCGTTGCGCCTGGGATCGGGCACCGCCATCGTGGACTTAATCGGCGGCGAGGACATCCTGTTCTCGGAGAAGGCCGCCTGTCCGGACTGTGGCATCTCCTTCGACGAACTCGCGCCCCGACTTTTTTCATTCAATTCACCTTATGGTGCCTGTTCTGCCTGCTCGGGCCTGGGGCATCGGATGGAGATTGACCCCGAACTGGTGGTGCCGGATCGGGAGAAATCGATCTTTACCGGCGCCATCCACCCCTGGGGGGAAAACCCGGCGAATCACTATCAGTACATGCTGCGCGGAGTGGCCAGTCATTTTGGGTTCACTTTCCGCACGCCGTTTTCCGCCCTGCCGCCGGAGGCACAGAGGGTAATCCTGTATGGCTCGGGCACGCAGGAATTTGTCTATCAATACGAAAGCCGCGGCGGGCGCGGTCACGGCGAATACCGCGGGCGGTTCGAGGGCATCATTCCCCACCTGGAACGGCGGTACCATCAAACGCACTCTGAGGCGATCCGGCAGTGGATCGAACAGTACATGCGGGTGATCCCCTGCCCGACGTGCCTCGGCGCACGCTTGAAACCGGAAGCGTTGGCCGTACGGGTGGGTAACATATCGATTGACGACGTCGCCTGTATGTCGATCAAAAAGGCCAGGAAGTTTTTCGAGGATCTGAAGCTGTCCGCGCGACAAAGGCAAATTGCCCGGCAAATCTTAAAAGAGATTAACGCCCGGCTGGGCTTTTTGACCAATGTGGGGCTGGACTATCTGACTCTGGAACGTTCGGCCACAACGCTTTCCGGCGGTGAGGCCCAGCGCATCCGGCTGGCCACGCAGATCGGTTCGCGGCTGGTGGGAGTGCTCTATATACTGGATGAGCCTTCGGTTGGCCTGCATCAACGCGACAACCGGCGGCTGTTAAACACACTTGCCGAGTTACGCGATTTGGGGAACACGATCCTTATCGTGGAACATGACCGGGAAACGATCGAATCCGCCGACTGGATTGTCGACCTGGGTCCCGGCGCGGGCCGGCAAGGCGGGCACGTCGTGGCCGAGGGGACGCCAAAGAAAATCCGCGCCAGCCGGAAGTCGCTGACCGGGCGCTACCTCGCGCGCAAGGAAACCATCCCCGTGCCGCAAACCCGGCGCGCGGGCAATGCCCAGAAGCTCATCCTACACGGTGCGCAAGGGAACAATCTGAAAAAAATAAGAGTGGAGATCCCCCTCGGTGTATTTATCTGTATCACCGGAGTCTCGGGGTCAGGGAAATCGACGTTAATCAACGAGACACTCTACCGCATTCTGGCTGGTTATCTCTATAACTCCAAGTATCCGCCGCTGAAATACGAGAGAACCTCCGGCCTGGAACATATCGATAAAGTCATCAACATTGACCAGTCGCCGATCGGGCGCACGCCGCGGTCAAATCCGGCAACGTATACCGGGGTGTTTACCTTTATTCGTGATCTTTTCGCGCAACTTCCCGAATCAAAAATTCGCGGATACCTGCCGGGCCGGTTTTCGTTCAACGTCCGTGGGGGACGCTGCGAGGCCTGCCAGGGCGACGGGATCATTAAAATTGAAATGCACTTCTTGCCGGACGTTTACATACCCTGCGAGGAATGCAAGGGTAAACGATATAAGCGCGAGACGCTGGAGATTACCTATAAAGGAAAGAATATCGCCGACGTGCTGGATATGACCGTCGATGACGCGCTCAGGTTCTTTTCCCCCATCCCCCGGATCAAGAACAAGCTGCTGACTTTAAAAAACGTGGGGTTGGGATATATTCACCTGGGCCAGCAGGCGACAACGCTTTCCGGCGGCGAAGCCCAGCGGGTTAAACTATCCACGGAGCTCTCCAAGATCGCCACCGGCCGCACGCTGTATATTCTCGATGAACCGACCACCGGTTTGCATTTTGAGGATATCAAGATGCTTTTAGCTGTCTTGAACGAACTGGTCAGCCGCGGCAACACGGTCCTGGTGATCGAGCACAACATGGAAGTGATCAAGACCGCCGACTGGATTATCGACCTCGGCCCCGAGGGCGGCGATGACGGCGGCCGCGTTGTCGCCCACGGCACCCCGGAAGAAGTAGCCCAGGTGAAAGGGTCATACACAGGGCACTTCTTAAAAGCCGAATTGAACTCCCGCCCGGTAAGAAAGCCTCGCTCATCGGCAAAGAAAAAGGCGGTCAAGGCAAAACCGTAGGGGCAGGTTTCAAACCTGCCCTTTCTTCATAGGTCAAAAAGTAGGTCAAGCGCCCTGGCGCTTGACTTCTGTGCCATAGTGCCCTTTACGCCCACACACCGGGGACGGGTTTGCCACAGTACTTGCAGACGCCGCCCTGGAGATGGTATTCAGTGATGTAAAAGCCGTAACGCCCGATGACTTTCTTACCGCAGGAACCGCAATGAGTGCTTTCCCGTTTATGGCCGGGAACGTTGCCGATGTATACATATTTCAAACCGGCGGCCAGGGCGATATCACAAGCCGTCTCCAGCGTGGCCGTCGGGGTGGGCGGCAGGTTTTTAAGTAAATACGTCGGATGAAAACGAGTGAAATGAATGGGAACACTGTCGCCAAGCTCGGTCAAAATCCATTGACATAATTCTTTGAACTCTTTTTCCGAATCGTTCAACGTCGGTACGACAAGGTAAACGATCTCTTGCCACAATCCCTGCTTCTTGATCGTGACCAGGGCATCCAACACGGGTTTTAACTCACCATGGACGATGTCTTGATAGTATTTCTCCGAGAACGACTTTAAATCAACTTTGATCGCGTCGAGCTGCCCGCACAAATCGACCAGCGGCTTCTCCGAGATATGGCCGCCGGTAATCATCACACTGCGCACACCGCGCTGGTGGCCGAGTTTGGCGGTATCATACATGTATTCATAGAAGATTATGGGTTCGGAATACGTATAGGCGATAACCGCCGAATTACTTTTGATCGCCAGCTCGACGACCCTCTCCGGGGGCAAATCGACATTACGCGTTTGCTCCGGGCGGAACTGCGAGATGTCCCAGTTCTGGCAGAACTTGCAATTGACGTTACATCCGGCGGTGGCGATGGAAAAGGCAAGTTTGCCCGGCAGGAAATGAAACAATGGTTTCTTCTCGATGGGGTCCACATGCACGGCACAGGGCAGGCCGTAGACTAAGGTATAATAAATCCCGTCGCGGTTTTCGCGCGTCCCGCAATAGCCGCGTTCCAAATCTCCCACACGGCATTCACGCGGGCAAATACGGCAAATGATTTCGTTGTGCTCGAGCTTGTCGTAATAACGGGCCTCGACCGCAGACAGGCGCGTGGTGGTTTGCAGGGTCAGTGCGTTGCCAAGACCCGCCAGTGCCTCCGCGGCACCACCCAGCCCCCCGGTGGCCACCAACCCGCCGGTGGCCGCCGCCGCCCGGCAAAAGTCCCGCCGCGAGAGCAGGAAACCGGCCTCGCTCATACCGTTTTCTCGATTAGCTCTATTTTGTCCCATGACGCATTGCCCAGCTTATACTTTTCACTCCCCGCCGTCATCAACCACTCAGGGTGGCGACCCTCTCGCTTCAGCGGAGGACGCCCATGCGCGTTACGAATCTTTTCCAGCACCGACAGGGCGACAACATCTGTGGCCACCGGATCGGCTCCCAGAATCAGCCCGCCGTACCGTTCCACGAAGCCGGGATTGTAAGCCGGCCCCCCGTGGTATTGCACCTTCAAGCAATCGATAATCGTCAGACGGTTCTTCTTTCGAATCAAGGGGAGCGCATTGACCTCGGCCACATACGGATTACAATGGTTATCGTGGTATTTATTCGGGTTGTGTATTGCGCCGTAAAAGTTTTTCATCCCTCCGGCCAGACCCGCCAGGTTGTGGTCTTTCAGCACCGGCAGGTTAATGTTCACCTCCACCTCTTCAACAAGGATATTAGAGATGAGCGAACCGATCGAACCTATCGGGTACAAACGGGAGGAATATCCGACACCCCGGGCATCGGTGCCTAAACAACGCGGCCCGGACTTGAACATGTTAGGCTCATACCCCGCTTGCTTGAGCTCGTCTGTAGTCCGCTCCCAGATGACGATATCCTCGCCTTTGACCCGGGCCTCTTGCAAAAGTTTAACCAATGCCTCAGTCAGGGCAGGCTGGGTGACCACCACCCGCCGCGCCAAGCAGTTGACCTTGATGCCCACCTTTTGCCTGGGCTGCACATAGCCGGCCAGAGAAACAGCGGCGTCCTTCTGGCCGGCTAATAGGCACAGGCCGGCAGCCAAAAGCGCGGAGGTGGCCTTGGCGTCGATTTCACCGTTCTTGGTCACCGATCTGGCCGATCGGACCAGAACAACTTTTGATTTTTCTGCCGGCATCTTATATTTCCCCGGAGGACCTAAACTGCCGGGGTAAATCTCATTCGTTGCTCTCTTGAGCAACTTATACACATTTTACGGCAGCACGAAACGGTTTTTTGTGGAAGGGATAAGATGAAAAAAACAAAAAACACCGGACAACACGCGGGCCGGTATAGCCGGAGCTTTGCCGGTCTGATCATCGCCGGGTGGGTGCTGTGCAGCTTCGGGTTGTCTCAATGCGGACAAACCCCTGTTCCTCCCGAGGCACATATCAAAGAGCCCGCTGTGGCGGGTGGGTTTTATCCCGCGGATTCAGCGGAGCTGGCCCGGGAAATCGATAGGTATATCGAGCGAGCACAGCCCAAGCTGGAAAAGGGCGATCGGCCGGTGGCGTTGTTGGTTCCCCACGCCGGGATCTCTTATTCGGGCCGGGTAGCGGGTTACTCTTATCAGCTGCTCAAAGACATTCGACCGCCGACGGTCATTTTGGTCGGGCCAAGCCACTACGTCCCCTTCAAAGGCATCTCGGTTTATGACCGGGGGTATTTCCGGACCCCGCTGGGCTTGATCCCGGTGGACACCGTGCTAGCGCGCCGGATCGCCTCCGCGTCGGAAGCGATCACCTTCTTCCCCCCGGCCTTCACCCGGGAGCATAACATCGAGGTTCAGCTACCGTTTTTGCAGCGGGCCTGTCCCGGCGTAAAGATCGTGCCGCTGATCATGGGCTCGCAATCCGCCGACGAGGTACGCATTTTGCGGTCAGTGCTGGTGAAAGTACTCCAGGAGTACGATGCGTTCTTGATCGGTTCTACCGACTTGTCTCACTTTCATCCGGCCACCGAGGCGATCAAGCTGGATGAAGTGTGCATGGATGATGTTAGAAAACTTGATGGCGACCGGCTTTTGCAACATCTAGCCAGTGGAAAAACCGAAATGTGCGGTGGCGGCCCGGCCGCGGCAGTGATCATGACGGCCAAGGCACTGGGCGCCGACGTGGGCCGGATATTGAAGTACGGAGATTCCGGGGATGTCGGGAACAAAGATAAATCCGCCGTTGTTGGGTATCTTGCCGCAGCATTGGTCGACACCGGTACAACACCGGCTAAAAAGACGGAAGAGCCCACCGAGGGGGAAGTAATGACACTTTCAGATGCGCAAGAAAAGCGGCTTTTGGCCCTCGCCCGGGAGAGTATCGAGCATTACCTCAAGACCGGGACGGAGAAAAAATGGACGAATACCGATCTCGATCTGGCCCTCCCCTGTGGAGCGTTTGTCACGCTGAAAAAGCAAGGGCAACTGCGCGGGTGTATCGGGCAGGTGGAAGGCGTTGCCCCTTTGTTTGAGACCGTAGCCGGTTGTGCAGTCTCCTCCGCGGTGCGCGATCCCCGTTTTCCCCCGGTCACTCTCGACGAGTTGCCGGACCTTCACCTGGAGATTTCCGTGTTGACTCCACCTTCACCCGTAGCGAATGTCGAAGACATTGTCGTCGGCCGGGACGGCCTGATTATCGAGAAGGGTTATCACCGCGGACTCCTCTTGCCCCAGGTGCCGACGGAATGGGGCTGGAACCGTGATGAATTTTTGCAACATCTCTGCCGCAAGGCCGGCCTGGGACTTGACGAATGGAAATCCGGCGCAACGATCTACAGTTTCCAGGCTTTAGTCTTCGGCGAAGAGTAGCGCCGCCGCTCTGGCGGCAAATCCGGCGGCGAGACGCCGCCACACCGTGTGCGCAGATAAGCACGAACGGCCGAATCCCCTTGATTTTCGGCCGGGCGACGTTTAATTGATTGAGGCCGAGCAAGCGGGAGTAACTCAGTTGGCTAGAGTCACAGCCTTCCAAGCTGTTGGTCGCGGGTTCGAGCCCCGTCTCCCGCTTTATTCATATCCTGGATTCTTTTAACCGACCGGAGTTTTCTGCCGTTGCGCGGGCGTGTCGATTTATGTAAATTTGATTATCGGGGGGTGTTTTCCTGCCCGTGGGATTGGCTGTCGAAATGAAGGAATAGATTATGGCTTTGGAAAGAGAAAAGATTCTTTCGGTTTATCTGCAGGAGGAGATGCGGTCCTCCTATTTAGATTATTCGATGTCGGTGATTACCCAGCGTGCGCTGCCCGACGTCTATGACGGGCTGAAACCCTCCAACCGGCGCATTCTGGTGGCGATGAATGACCTGGGCCTGGCGCCCAGCCGGCCGTACCGCAAATGCGCCAAGATCGCCGGAGATACCTCGGGTAACTACCATCCCCACGGCGAACAGGTGGTCTACCCCACCCTGGTGCGCATGGCCCAGGATTTCAACATGCGCTATCCGCTGATCGACGGGCAGGGGAACTTCGGCTCGATCGACGGCGACTCCGCGGCGGCCATGCGGTATACCGAGGCGCGGCTGACTCCCCTGGCCATGGAAATGCTGGCCGACATGGATAAAAACACCGTGAGGTTCGCCCCCAACTACGACGCAACGTTGACCGAACCCTTGGTGCTGCCGGGCAAGTTTCCCAACTTAATCTGCAACGGCACCTCGGGAATCGCTGTCGGCATGGCCGCCAATATCCCACCGCACAACTTGACTGAAACAGTTGATGCGCTCACGGCATTAATCGATAACGCGGACATTTCCGACGATGAACTTTTGGAAATCGTCCCCGGCCCGGATTTTCCGACGGGCGGACTGATCCTGGGCCGCGCGGGGATCGCCGCCGCACACCGGACGGGTCGCGGGAAAATCACCCTGCGCGCCAGGGCGAACGTCGAAACGCTTAAAGGCGGGAAACAAAACATCATTGTCTCCGAGATTCCGTTCCAGGTAAACAAATCCAACCTGCTGGCCTCGATAGCCCAACTGGTGCGCGACAAGAAACTGGACGGCATTGCCGATTTGCGCGACGAATCGGACCGCGACGGGATGCGCGTTGTGATTGAACTCAAGCGTGACGCCATCCCGGAAATCACCCTAAACCAGCTGTTCAAGCACACCCAGATGCAGATAACCTTCGGGGTGATCAACCTGGCCCTGGTCGACGGCGTTCCCTGCTTGTTGGGGCTGCGCCAACTGTTCGAGGAGTTTCTCAAGCATCGCCACGAGATCGTCCTCCGGCGCACGCAATTCGATCTGGAAAAGGCGCAAGCGCGGGCACATATCCTTGAAGGGCTGAAAATCGCTTTGGATCACATCGATGCCGTTATCACTCTGATCCGCAAGTCCAAGACTCCCGCCGAGGCCAAAGAAGGGCTGCAAAAGGAATTTGAGCTGACTGAAATCCAGGCCCAGGCCATCCTGGATATGCGCCTGCAGCGGCTGACCGGACTGGAACGCCGGAAAATTGAGGAGGAATACCTCGACCTCCTCAAAACAATCGAGAGGCTGCGTGGGATTCTGGACTCGAAACCCCAGCGCATGGCGATCATCAAAAAAGAATTGCTCGATCTGAAAGAGAAATTCGGCGACGACCGACGCACGGAAATCATCGAGGATGTCGATGAGATTCGCTTAGAAGACTTAATCGCCGAAGAGGACATGGTCGTCACCATCAGCCACACCGGCTACATCAAGCGGCTGACTGTGACTTCATATCGCCGACAAAACCGTGGTGGCCGGGGTGTGCGGGGAATGGAAACACGCGAGGAGGATTTTGTCGAGCATCTCTTCGTCGCCTCCACGCATGACTACATTTTATTCTTCACCACCGCCGGACGGTGTTACTGGCTGAAAGTGCACGAGATTCCGACGGGCGGCCGGCTGGCCAAGGGGAAGAATATCGCCAATATGCTCCGCGTGGCGTCCGGCGAAAATATTACCGCGTTTGTGCCGGTCAAGAGGTTTGACGATGAGCACTTCATCGTCATGGCCACCAGGAACGGCGCGATCAAGAAGACCGTCCTCTCCTCTTTCAGCAACCCGCGCAAGGGCGGCATCAACGCGATGAACCTTCCCCAAGGGGACGAACTGATCGAGGCAGCCATCTCGGACGGGACGAACGAGATTATCATCGCCACGCGCAATGGCCAGGCCGTGCGTTTCCACGAGGAAAATGTCCGTGATATGGGCCGCACCGCTTACGGTGTGCGGGCGGTCGCGCTGGGCAAGGACGACTACGTCATCGGCATGGTGGTGGTCAAACGGGCAACCTCGCTTTTGTCGGTCACCGAAAACGGCTACGGCAAACGCTCCAACATCAGCGATTACCGGTTGACCCGGCGGGGGGGCAAGGGAGTTATCAACATCAAGACCACCGCGCGCAACGGGAAAGTGGTCACCATCAAGGAAGTGGTCGACGACGACGAGTTGATGATCATCTCCCAGAAGGGAATCATCATCCGCCAGCCCCTGAGACAGGTCAAGGTCATCGGGCGCGCGACCCAGGGCGTGAAGTTAATCAACCTCGATAAGGGCGACCGCGTGGTCGACGTGGCCCGTGTGGTAACTCAGACTAACAACAACCGCAACAGCTCATCCATAATAAACGACAAGGGCGAGGGCGCGGCGGCTGAGATTGCTGAGGACAACGATCTTGGTTCTGACGCTGAGTGAATTCGGACAACCGCTCATCTGGTGGCTGCCGTCGCACGGCAATTTTGATGCGGCGGCAGTAGATGAGACATGCCAAAAGAGGTGGGCGGTGCCCACCCTACGCAGTTGAAACCACGGCTCCCGCTTTGCGAAAGGCCCAGGAGTTCCGACCTACCCCAACTCCAATGCCTTCGTACCTGGAGCCCCGAGTCAGGACCACAGGGGTCCTGACCTACTGGATTCCCACCCTGCGCGGGAATGACAACCCGGTGGTCAGTGTTTTAATACAGTGTCAGGGCGTCCGCCGCCCATCAAAGATCTATTCCCCCAGCCCTCAGTTTTGCCCCTCAGCCGCCGACAGAAGTTAGTGGGAATGCTTTGTGGTTGTCGGGTGTAGTACCTCGTGACGGGCGAGCATTTCTCAAAGGGACAGCATTGATGAGCAGGCGATTGTTGATCATATCCGCCGGGATAATCACCGGAATATTGTTGGCCGGGTCGATTCGCGCGGAAGCCGCATCGTCGAAACCACACCCCGCGCTTGCTGCGCGGGGTTCAGGGATTTCGACCTACACGATCTTGCAATACGCCGCTGCCCGCCAGGGCGAGGCAATTCTTCGTTGATCCAAGACAACGCGGATGTGGACATCTGCCGCCCACTAACGCGGGTTTTTCGCTCATCGGTTTGTTGATCGCCGTCTTCAGCTTCCCCATCACGAAAGCAGACACTGCAACAAAGCCGGCCACACAGTCGGACAACGGGCAGTACCGGGCGCAAAAAAAGGCCCCCGACCGTTGCCCGATCAGGGGGGGTAAAGACACCGCGGCGGGGGCCCTTATTCAGTCGGCCGCTTCATGTCCCGGCATGGTGACTCAGTCACCCACCGATCCATCACCATTGTAGTCCCGGCCGCCTTTGATCTCCCTTTGAATGTTGCGGTAAATCAGCGGCAGGTTTTCCGATTCGTTCGGCTTGAGCCACTCGTCGCCGGAGCGGAACCATTTACCAACATCGAACTCCAGCACATACTCCGGAGTCCCGGTGGCGGGAACCGTGAAATCCCCGCGGATCAGGATCTCGGTCCTCAGATCGAGGACAAAGTCGAACGGCTTGTTGACATCTCCATACCATGCATTTCCGGTGACCCTTACGCTGCGCCCGATCATGTCAGTGTTGGAGCCCAAATCATCAGCCGATTTACCTTTGTGCAGAATCAGCGAGATAGCGTTGTAATCGCCGACCTCCACCGTCTGGCTGCCCACGTTCGCCGTTTGACTGCCGGTCACCGGCAGCACGTATGGTCCCTGATAGGGGATGTTCGGGTCGCTCTGATCGCGAGTTTCGTCCGCGGCGGAGATGTCCGTATCCACCGTGTAGTCCGTCACAGTCTTAAACTGCAGCGAGCGCACCAAAAACTTCCCCCAGGTGATGGTCAGCGAGTCCGGGGTGCCCTCATTCCAGGGGGTACCCTTGGTCAACGTCTCACCGTCACTGAGGTCCGTCGAACTGTTGACCACCAGCTTCAGCGTGACCGTGTTGGTCGGCACCGTCCCGGTCGACGAGTCGGATCCACATCCGACCAGGGCTACGGCCGCGACGCATAGAGCGGCAGCCAAGAGAATCTTCGTCCGCATAATCGCTCCTCCTTTTTCCGGACGTTTTGTCTTCATTTCAACAGCACCATTTTGCGAGTTTTGACCTGATTTGTTGCGCTGACGCGATAGAAATACACGCCGGCAGGCGCCGGCAGACCGCATGCATCGTCCCCCTCCCACACGACGGTGTGGATGCCGCCATCCTGAAAACCAGACGACAGCGTGCGGACTCTTTGCCCGAGGACATTATAGACCTCCGCGGTGACCGGGCCGGCCTCGGGGAGCGAATACTCAAACCGGGTCTGCGGATTGAATGGGTTAGGGTAGTTCTGGCCGAGGGAAAAGACTGGCGGGATCGCATCGTCTCCTTCGGCTAAAATCCCGGAACCCAGAGTCACCTGAAAATCAGCGGTCATGGTTGGCCCCGAGTTGGAGATATCGGCCACGACGACGTACGTCACGGTCGCATCATAGGCGTCCGACGAGGGCGTGGTAGCTGCAGTAAACATTCGCTTATATGTCAAACCGGGGTACGGGTCACCGGCGTCCCCGTAGTTGAAGGGGACGTTTTTCTCCAGATCCCAGAGGCTGTCCGCCTGTTCAAGGGCCACGAGATAGTGCCCATCGCCGGTATGTCCCGGATACCACTGTTTGTCATTTCTGGTAGTTACAGATTCATCGATATGGTAAATGCATAAGCCTGACCCCGGCAGATAGGTGTCATACCCGGTTTTCTGGCGGTTTTCGACGAGGAAGTACTCATCCCCGATCGGCCCGCCGTCAGTCCAGAGCTTAAAGATTTCTGCCGTACCCTCGACAGCCGGGATTAGAGCGTCTTCGAGTGCCGATTCCACCACGGTCGGCGTCACCCAGCCAATCTGCACTCGACACCAAGCGTCGAAATGCGACGGGTAATCACCCATGTAACTCGGCCCACACCAGGAGCCGGAAGCCATCAACGACCACATGCCCAGGCCACGTGAATCGTCGTCATAGTCGTACAGGTCGGGCAGGCCGAAGAGGAGATGGCCCAGCTCATGGCAGTATACACCGATGGTCATGTCACCCGGGGTGGACCAGAATTCCGGCTGGATCGAATAGGTCTTGACGATTTTGCCGTCCCGGACCTGCGGAGTGATAGACCACATGTGGGACCAGATATCGTTAACCGATCCGCTGCGCTCGGCGCCGGTGCCCGCATGAACGACCACGATACCGTCGACGTAACCGTTATTGTCCGCGTCATATGCGGCAAAGTCGACCACAGGATCGACCAGATCGATTAAGTCTTCGACCAGCTTTTGCGTGTTGTTCGGATGCTCGCCGGTGCCATAGCTGCCGTTGGTGTAATAGTTATACGTCTGAGGTGCGGTTTGCCAACCGATCGCCGAAGGAAGATCGACGGCCTCGATGGAAAACGTTCCGTAAGAAACTTCCTGATAATAATCCCAGACCGTTTGTGAAGTGTGGCCAAAAAGCAAGGAATCGAAATAGGGTGAAGCCACCGACGAGTCATGATCGGAAAAGCGCACCAGAATTACCAGGAGCTTGCGCGAGCCGGTGGCTGCCGACCCGGCGGCGATGGGGTCGGGTTGGTCAATCCCCGGCCCTGCCGGATTAT